>Ga0187894_10001846_pt1 | contig 26394 bp, 21 predicted proteins | sample GBC1701081metaG_FD_136650 | JGI IMG/M metagenome (GOLD analysis project Ga0187894, IMG submission 136650) | White microbial mat communities from a lava cave in the Kipuka Kanohina Cave System on the Island of Hawaii, USA - GBC170108-1 metaG ... | reverse complement strand
GGTCGAGTGACGCGAGTCTCCGACGAAGCGTCGCTCGCGGTTCTCCAGCTGACAGACGGGCAGCGCGAGGAGATTCGGCAAGTCGAAGCGCGCGAAGCCGAGCGCATCATCGAGCTGAGGCGCGCGCTCACACTGACCGAGCTCGATCTTCGCCGCGTGGAGCTAGCGAAGCCCTTCGACGAGGAACGAGTCAACTTCCTCGTCGCGCGCCAAGCGGAACTACGCGCCTACCTGCGCGGAGCCGAGAGTCGCATCATCGCGGAGATCGCGGCGCTGCTCAGCGAGCGGCAGCGCCGAAGCCTCGAGGAGCTCCGTCTTCTCTCCCCGCGCTCGCTGCATTCCGGTAGCCCGCTCAGCAGCCGCTCGTCTGAAAGGACCGATGTCTGATTCGCGCTCTCCGCCCGGCCCGCGCGCGCTCAGCGTCGGCACTCGCGCGCCCACGACCTCGTTCAGGGCTCCCGGTCGATGAAGGCCTTCACTGCATCGACGGTCGCCTGCGGCTGCTCTTCCATCAGCCAGTGCCCGGCGCCCGCGATCGTCACCGGTTCGACGTTGGAAGCCGCCACGCGCATCACGTCCGCCATGGTTTGACCGAACGACTTTTCTCCGCCGATGGCGAGCACCGGCATCGTGAGCTTGCCCTTCGCGAGGAGCGCTTGATTGTCGGACGCGTCCTGATCGAAGGCAGCGAACTGCGCGAAGCCGGCGCGCATCGCTCCCGGCCGCGCGTAGATCTTCGCGTAGTGCTCGCGCGAGGCTTCGTCGAAGTGGGTCGGGTCCGCCGAGAATTCGTTCCAGAAGCGATCCAGATAGATGCGTTCGCGTCCGGCGACGAGTCGCTCCATGTCGGGCCCACCGAAGCGGAAGTGCCAGAGGAGCGGGTTCTTCAGGATCTGCTCCCAGGGTCCGACGCCCGGGATCGGCGCATCCATGACGACCAGCTTCGTGACGCGCTCGGGGAACGAAGCGGCGAAGGCGAACGCGACCATGTTGCCGATGTCGTGGGCCACGATCGCTGTGTTTTCGATCCGGAGCGCGCCGAGCACACCTAACATGTCGGCTGCCTGCGTCTTCTTGTCGTAGCCGTTCGACGGCTGCGAGGAGAAGCCCATGCCGCGCAGATCCGGCGCAATGACGGTGTGGCGAGCGACGAGCGCTGCCGCGAGCGGCGCCCACATGTCGCCCGTCTCGCCATAGCCGTGCAGGAGCATCACCGCGGGGCCGTTCCCTCCGATGCGCGTGTGAATCGTCGCTCCGTTGGCGGTGATCTCCTGCACGCGGAAGCTGCGCGGATAGGGGAGGACTTCTGCCGGAATGGGCGAGGCCGCAAAGAGCACGAGTGTCACGAGCAGAATGCGAAGCATGGTCGATCTCCGTGGGACAGGGTTGCAGCTGTAGCGATTCTGGATCACTGGACTCCCCGTCGCAGCTCGGCGACCGCCCGGGCGAATGCGCCCGACAACAAAGTGTGGGGCGATACGTTCGTCCAATCGTCGCAGGGTTGCGCGGCTGTTTTCATCCGCGTCGAGGATCGGCACGTCGCTGAAGACTCCGAGCTTCGATCACACCGCAGCTCGCCACACACTCTCTTGGAGAAGGAAGATGACCGTGAGCCAGAAGGAAAACGCAAAGGTTCTCTACACGGCGAAGACTCACACAACCGGCGGGCGCGAGAGCGGTTCGTCTCGCAGCTCCGATGGGCGGCTGGACGTCAAGCTCTCGCCGCCTGGTGGATCCGGTGCCGGCACCAACCCGGAGCAGCTCTTTGCGGCGGGCTGGTCGGCTTGCTTCGAGAGCGCGGTTGGGCTCGCCGCTCGAAGGCGGAGGATCGCTCTTCCGGAAGGCGTCGCGATCAATGCAGAGGTGGATCTCAACACGGCGGACAACGCGTACTTCCTCAGCGCAAGGCTCGAGGTCAGCATTCCGGGCGTCGAGCGCGAGGTCGCCCAGTCCCTGGCGAACGAAGCGCATCAGCTCTGTCCGTACTCTCGCGCGACCGCGGGCAATATCGACGTTGCGATCACCGTGGCGTGAGCCGTCCAATCCCGTGGGCGCGCCTCGAGCCGATTGAGATCTCGGTGATGCAGCTGCTCCTCGCGCGCCGCGCGATCCAAGCTTGGCCTTCGGGAACAGCGATGGATCGAGTCGTGCTGACGATGGACTGACGTCGAGAGACAAACTCGCCTATTGGGCGGCGGCAGTGGCAGTCTCTCGCGAACTCGTCTCTGCGCACCCAATTCATATCGGTGACGCCGATCCGCAGATTGACGCGCGGCGTCCAGCGGATTGATACTCGGCTGTACGCGAAGCGGCCCGCACTCGGCGCTCGGACATCTCGCACCGAAGGAGCATTAGGCGAAATCAGCGTGATCTGTGTGGAACCGGGCGAACCGCACATCACCCGAAAGGAACAGCACGATGCGCTACACGACACCGGTTTTGATGTTGGCTCTTCTGAGCACCGTTGCCGCCGCAGTTGCAGCGGCGCCGGAGGAAGTCGGCATCAGCCCGTGGGGGCCGAAAGACGAGATCGGCCGCCTGAACCTGATTACGCCAGCTTCGCGCAGCGCCATATTGAGTCGGGTATCGGGCCAGAAAAGTTACGATCTGGCGGTCGATCTTTATGTCGGCATGCCGAGCTTTCAAGAGGCTGGCGATCCGCAGTATCAGATGTGGATGACCCACACGCCGCGTGGAAATGTGGTGGCCGATTCTATGAAGGTCGGCGAAAAGATGAACCGCCACGTCAGTTATACCGGCTCGGCCGTATCAATGTATGCCCACACGGGCACGCATATCGACGCTTTGAATCATTTCGGCTTGAACGGCAAGATCTGGAATGGCTTTAGCGAAGCCCAATACCTCGGGGACCGTGGCTGGACCGTCAGCGGCGCCGAAAAACTGCCGCCCATCATCGCACGCGGCGTGCTGATCGACGTGGCCGCTGCCAAGGGCTTGCAACAGTTGCCGGACAATTACCGCGTCAGTCGCAAGGACTTGCTCGACGCGCTGGACTTGCAGGGCGTCAAGTTGGAGAAGGGCGACGTAGTGCTGATACGCACTGGTCGCATGCGCAACTACGAGAATGCGCAGGCCTATATGGCCAACCCGCCCGGCCTGGGCATAGACGGCGCCAAATTTCTAGTCGAGGATGGCGGCGCGATGGTGGTCGGCGCGGACAACCTCAGCCTCGAAACGTTTCCATCCGAAGTGAGCGACAATTACCTGCCGGTGCATACTTACCTGCTGGCGCAACAAGGCGCGCCGATTATTGAACTGGTCAATCTGGAAGCGCTGGCGCGCGACCGGGTCTACCAATTCGCCTTCATCGGCGCCTCGCTCAAGTTCCGTGGCGGCGACGCGGCGCCGATACGCCCCATCGCCCTGCCTATCCAATAGGGAAGCAGTCCATGGCTCGAGACGCTTCGCCGATGCGGCCGCCTGCGACTCGTTCGAGTGCGCTCACTGGTGACGGCCCGATGGACTTTGCGATGGCGAATGGCGCGGGGTGATCTTGGGAACGTTGGGAGTCTTGGTGAAAAACGCCGACGCGTCCCGATAGATCGCGCGCCGACCTGTGCGGCTCCACTCTCTGCGCATGACGTAGACGAGCTTGGGGTTGTGCTCCTCGACTTCGAGCAGCGCGCGCGCCACGGTCTCAGCCCGTTCGGACGCTTTGGCGTCGCGGTCGCGCCCAGCCACTCCGCCACAATTGGAACGTCGCGCTGAGCGGCCTCGACCACGAGCACCTCCGGCGGTTGGGACGTCGCGGTCTCGGCGGAACCGCACGCCGTTTGTCGACGACGGAATGAGCCTCGAGCGCGGGCTGGGCTGCGCAAGAGGAGCAGGCCGAATAGCGCCCCGGATCGTCGACTAGCTCACGCCAAGCGCCGGATTGCCCGCTTCTCGTATACATGGAATAGAGAAAGCGAACGTCGCTCCCGGGCCGTCATTTGGTGCGGCCCACAGCCGGCCCCGGTGGCTTTCGATGATGGAGCGGCTCACCGACAGGCCGATCCCCATTCCACCGGTCTTCGTCGTGTAGAACGCGTCGAAGAGTCTCGCGGCTACGTCTTCCTTGAAGCCCACACCAGAGTCTTCGACGGTCAATCGAACGCGATCGTCGACTTCTCGTTCCGATCGGACGAGCAGCTGCCTAGGGCGATCCTCGACGCTCATCATCGCCTCAGAGGCGTTGAGGAGCAGGTTCAAGATGACCTGCTGGAGCTGAACTCGGTCGCCGGCGACGAGGGGGAGCCCATCACGCAGCTCCGGCCGAAGGATGATTCGGCTGCGCTGCAGCTCGCTCAACAAGAGGGAAATCACCTCCCTCGCGATCTCGCTCAGGTCGAGCGCTTCGATTCTCGCGTCCTTCTTACTGAAGAGCGCGCGCAATCGCGCGATCACGTCGGAAGCGCGGTTCGCATCGCGAATCGTGCGCCGCGCGGTTTCGCGGGCGCCGTCGAGGTTAGGAGGCTCGGCGGCGAGCATCCGAAGGCACGTGTTGGCATTGGTCAGGATGCCCGCCAGCGGCTGGTTGACCTCGTGCGCGATCGATGCAGTCAATGCGCCGAGCGTCGTGACCCTGGATACGTGCGCGAGCTCTGAGCGCGCCTTCGCCAACGCCTCTTCCGAGAGTCGGCGCTGCGTCACGTCCTGAATCGCACCGATGAACTCCATTTCGCCGTCAGAATCCAGACCTTCGTGAAAGACGGTATGCACGTACTTGATCGACTGGTCAGGCATCAAGAGGCGATAGTCATGCTCAAAGTCTTTCCCATAGTGTCGTGCCCGGTTGACCTTCTCGTAGAGCGATGGAAGATCTTCCGGGTGAATTCTGCTGTCTGAAACCTCGATCGTTACGGGAACCGATCGGTCGATCTCCCAGATCCGATAGACCTGCTCTGACCAAGTGACTTTGTTCGTCGCGACATGCCAGGCGAAGCTACCCGTCGAGCTGAGGCGCTGCGCCTCCATCAAGAACGCCTCGTTCCGCCGCAACGCGTCCTCACTTTGCGCGCGGTCGACGATGATGCCGGCGAGGTCCGTGAACCGCTCGATGAGGTTGCGCTCGAGCGGAGTCGGGGTTCGAGCTTGGCGAAAAGTGATCCCGAGGACCCCCAGGACTTTGCCGCTCGCCGACGGAATCGGAGTCGCCCAACAGCATTGGAGCCCGTGGTCCAAAGCGAGCTGTTGCCATCCCGACTCGACCCACTGCGTGTCAGACGCGATGTCAGACGCGATCACTTGTGCGCTCTGGCACACAGCCATTGCGAATGGGCTGGATTCGGCCGCAACGGGAAGTGCATGGACGAGTTCGACGAGACTCACTGGCAGATTCGGAGCCGCTGTCGGCTGCAGACGAGCTCCGCTCGGGCTCACCAGCGAGACGCTGCAAAGCCCGCGGCCGACGTTTTCCTCGACGAGTCTGCACAAGGCGTCGAGTACCACTCGAAGCGACTGGCCTCGCGCCACCATCTCGAGCAGCCGCTTCTCCCCGGCGAGAAGCGCTTCAGCTCGCCGCCGGTCATCGACGTCGGTTTGCAGGAGATACCAGAGGACGATGCGCCCTTCGGAATCGCGCAACGGAAAGCCGTGCGTGTGGAACCAACGGTAGGCGCCATCAGCGCGGCGAAGACGGGCCTCGAAGTCGTAAGGACTGCCGGATCTGGCCGCACTTCTCGCCGTAGAGAGGACGTGCTCCTGGTCCTCCGCATGGATCGTGGCGTCGATCGGGGCCACCCTGAGCTGTTCGAGCGTGAAGCCGAAGTAATCGAGCGTTTGTCGGTTCACGCGGTCGACCTCGCCCGCGGGCGTCAGCAGGGCCGCCATGGCCGGGATGCTGTCCGCGATCGAGCGAAAGTGAAACTCTCGTGCGCTCGGAGAGAGCCACCAATGGGGATCGACGGCGCGATCGAGCTCCTTCTCCACTCCAGACCCCTTCCGGACATCCGCTGAGAATCCGCCTCTCTCGGGGCGAACGTCCACGATACTTTGGTGTTGGTGCGGACCTCGCCACAGCGCGCCTCCGCACGCGGCGGAGAGCGGTCGCCAGGATACACCCGGGTGCCGATCGCTCTGCGTGTCCTGGGCTGCGCAGCCGTGCTCGAGACAGCACCTACACCATCGTCCAATAGACGCTCCTCGTCGCTTGGGGTTTGCTCGAGTCAGTGACTCGTAAGCGGAATGCCTAGTGAGGGACGCATGACGAAACTGACTGTGAACGGGAACGAGTACGAGATCGACGTGGATGACACGACCCCGCTGCTCTGGGCGCTACGGGACGTGGTTGGGCTGACCGGCACCAAGTTCGGCTGCGGCGTTGCCGCGTGCGGCGCCTGCACCGTGCACCTCGAGGGTCAGCCGGTCCGGTCTTGCATCCTTCCAGTGGCGGCGGTCGTCGGCAAGCCAATCACGACGATCGAAGCAATCGGCGACTCACCGTCCGGCAAGCGCGTGCAGCAGGCCTGGCTCGAACTGGAAGTCGTCCAATGCGGCTATTGCCAATCGGGGCAGATCATGTCGGCCGCAGCACTTCTCGCGAACAATCCAAATCCCAGTGATGCGGAGATCGACGCCGCGATGTCGGGAAACATCTGCCGCTGCGGGACCTACCCGCGAATGCGGGCCGCGATTCACAGAGCAGCCGAAGCGTCCGACCGCGCGACGGACCGGTGAGCATGGACCGAGTCACTCGCCGCAACTTTTTGATCACCGCCGCTGCGGCCGGCGGAGGCCTCGCGCTGGGCTTCCGAGTTCTACGGCCGTCACCCGCACCTGGAGTTGTTCCAGCTGCAAAGCCTGACGCGATGGACTTCACTCCGAATGGGTTCATCCGGATCGATTCCAACGGCACGGTCACGCTTGTCATGCCCCAGGTGGAGATGGGCCAGGGCGTTTACACCGCGATGGCCATGCTCTTGGCGGAGGAGCTGGAGGTCGGGATGGATCAAATCCAGCTCGACCATGCACCGCCCGACGTCAAGCTTTACGTCAATCCGCTGCAGGGCGATCAAGTAACGGGCGCCTCGTCGTCCGTGCGAGCGTTCTATGAGCCCCTGCGTCGCGCTGGTGCCGCGGCGCGCATGATGCTCGTGGCGGCCGCGGCGAAGAAATGGGATGTCGATCCGTCTTCATGCCGGGCCGAGCGCGGTGCGGTGACTCACCCTGCGAGCGAGCAGAAGCTCGACTATGGCTCCCTAGCGAGCCTGGCCGCGGAGCAGACGGTGCCGGCTGAGATCTCGCTCAAGCCAGCGAGCGAGTTCCGGCTGATCGGCACGCCCGCGAAGCGCCTCGAGGCAGCCGGCAAGGTGAATGGCACCGCGCAGTTCGGAATCGACGTTCGGCTCCCAGGGATGAAGGTCGCCACGGTCGCAGCAAGTCCGGTGCTGGGTGGGAAGGTCGCTCGTCTCGACGAGAGTAAGGCGCGATCGGTGAAAGGGGTCCATCAGGTTGTCAGGCTCGACGACGTCGTCGCCGTAGTGGCCGATCACATGGGCGCTGCGAAGCAAGGGCTGGCAGCGCTCGAGATCGAGTGGGACGACGGGCCGAACGCCCGAATGAGTACGGCCGACGTCGTCCGTGGGCTGGAGGCGGCTTCTCGAAATCCTGGGGTCGTCGCACGTAAGCAAGGCGATGCGACGGCAGCGATCGCCGCTGCACCTACGAAGCTCGACGCGGTGTACCAGGTGCCCTTCCTGGCGCATGCCACGATGGAGCCGCTGAACTGCGCGGTCCACGTGCGCAAGGATGGCTGCGAGGTGTGGACCGGCTCGCAGGTGCTCGCGCGGGCGCAAGCCACGGCTGCCCAAGTGACGGGTCTCGCGCTGGAGAAGGTGGTCGTGCACAACCATCTTCTAGGCGGCGGATTTGGCCGGCGACTCGAGTACGACTACGTGACACAAGCCGTGCGAATTGCGCAGCACGTCGACGGACCGGTAAAGGTCATATGGACGCGCGAAGAGGACATGCAGCACGGCTTCTACCGCCCGTACTATCTCGATCGGATGACAGCGGGTCTGGATGCGCGCGGCAGACCGCTCGTATGGACTCATAGAATCGTCGGTCCGTCGATCCTCGCACGTTTTGCGCCGCCGTTCTTCAAGGACGGAATCGACCCAGACGCAGTCGACGCCGCAGTGCAGCTCCTCTACGACATCCCGGCGATCCAAGTCGAGTACGTGAGGCACGAGGAGCCGGTCGTGAACACCGGCTTCTGGCGCGGCGTTGGCCCCACTCACAACGTGTTCGTGATCGAGAGCTTCGTTGACGAGCTAGCGGTAGCTGCAAAGGCCGACCCGGTCGCATATCGGCGCGCGCTATTGAACAGCGCTCCGCGCGCCCGGGCGGTACTCGACCTCGCGGCAAAGGAAGCCGGGTGGGGCAAGGCGCTTCCCGCAGGCCGCGGTCGCGGTGTGTCGCTGCTGTTCAGCGACTGGAACACCTATCTCGCGCAAGTCGCTGAGGTGGAGATCACCGAGGGCGAGATCCGTGTGCACCGCGTCGTGTGCGCCGTCGACTGCGGCACCGTGATCAATCCGGACACCGTGAAGGCGCAGATCGAGGGAGGCATCGCGTTCGGCATCAGCGCGGCGCTCTGGGGCGAGATCACGCTGAGGAACGGCCGCGTCGAGCAGTCGAACTTCTCCGACTATCGAGTGTTACGGATGAACGAGACGCCTGTGATCGACGTTCATCTGGTACGGAACACGGAATCACCAGGCGGCATTGGCGAGCTCGGGACCGCGGCTGTCGCACCTGCGTTGGCGAACGCGGTCTTTGCCGCGACGGGGAAGCGGCACAGGCAGCTCCCGCTTCGTCCGCCGTCAGCTTCGTAGCCGTGTGACGCCGCGAGAGGAGAGCGGCTCGTTTCCGACGGAGGGGCGAACATGAGTGACGTATTGGATCGAGTCATTGCGGCTCACGGTGGGCTCGACAGGTGGCAGGCGCTTAGCACCGTACGGGCGACGATCGTCACGGGCGGTGCGCTGTGGGCGATGAAGGGTTTGGTCCAAAACCCCAACCCGCGCCAGATGACTGTCTGGCTCCACGAGCAGCGTGCGTCGGTAACTCCGTTCGGCGCGCCCGATCAACGTACGGCGTTCACGCCAGAGCGCATTGCGATCGAGACGGTTGACGGCAAGGTCGTGGCCGAACGAGCGATGCCCCGAGAGTCATTCCGTGGGCACGAGGAGACGACGCCGTGGAATCCTCTCCACAGGGCGTACTTCAACGGATACGCGCTGTGGACTTACCTCACCACTCCGTTCCTGCTGACGATGACCGGCGTCGAGGTGCGCGAAGTCGAGCCTTGGACGGAGGGAGGCGAAGTATGGCGCAGGCTTCGGGCGCGATTCCCTGTTCAGATAGCGACTCACTGCGAGTTGCAGGACTTCTTCTTCGGGCCGGACTTCATGCTCCGTCGCCACGACTACCGCGTCGACGTCGCAGGCGGTTTCGCAGCCGCACAGCACGTCTACGACTACGCAGAGGTCGATGGAGTGCGCCTTCCGACCAAGCGCCGCGCCTTCAGGAGGGGCATGGACGATCGCGCAATCGAGAACCCTTTGATGGTCTCGATCGATCTCAGCGACGTGCATTACGCATAGGAAGGGTTCGAGCCAATGACGAGTTCGCAAGGCGTCGAAAACGGGAAGCTCTTCTACCTGGACGATCTCCACATCGGGCAGCGCTTCGTCAGCCGTATCCACGAGCTCGACGCAGAACAAATCCGAGTTTTCGCGTCGAAGTTCGATCCCCAACCCTTCCATCTCGATCCGGAAGCCGCGCGGGCGACACTGTTCGGTGGTCTGGCTGCGAGCGGTTGGCACACGGCCGCAATCACTCAGCGGTTGCAGGTCGACGGCGGCCTACCCCTTGCCGGCGGAATCATCGGCGCCGGCGGCATGATCGAGTGGCCGAATCCGACGCGCCCCGGAGACGTGCTGCGCGTCGAGAGCGAGGTGGTGGAGATCACACCGTCGCGCTCTCGGCCGAATCGCGGAATCGTCACCGTCAGCAGCCGAACGCTGAATCAGCGAGACGAGGTCGTCCAGAATCTGCGCGCCAAGCTCGTCGTGCATCGCCGCGCGGCTGAGAGCGCAGAGCAAAAGGCCGGCTCCACACCGCGAGCGAGCGCCGTGTTGTGAGAGACGTAGCCGTCGTTGCCTATTGCCGGACGGGCATCGCACGCGCAGTGCGCGGCGCCCTCAACATGACGCATGGCATCCCGATGACGGCACACGTGCTGCGTCATGCAGTGAAGCGCGCCGGCATCGACGCCGGCGAGGTCGAAGACGTCGTCGTCGGCTGCGGCCTTCCGGAGGGCGCCACCGGCCATAACATCGCGCGCAACGCCGCCCTCGAGGCTGGGTTCGGCGAGGCTGTGCCCGGCATGACGATCAATCGCTATTGCGGCTCAGGGTTGAGTGCCGCATCGATCGTCGCCAACCGCATTGCTGCTCGCGAGGCGACGATTGCGATCGCGGCGGGTGTGGAAAGCATCAGCCTCGTTCAGTTCAACCTCAATCTGAACGGCTTCTTCTATCCGCCGCTTCAGCAGCGAATGCCGGCCGTTTGGTGGACGATGAACCAGACGGCAGATCTCGTGGCAAAGAAGTACGGAATCAGCCGAGAGGCTCAAGACGCGTACGCATTGCAGAGCCAAACGCGCGTCGCTGCCGCGGTCGCCGCCGGAAAGTTCGCCGAAGAAATCGTTCCCATGACGACGACGATGAAAGTCACCGACAAGGCGACTCAGGCGAGTCGCGAGGAAGAGGTCACCCTCGATCGTGACGAGGGCCCGCGCCCTGACACGTCGCTCGCGGCCCTAGCTGCGCTCGAGCCCGTGTATCCGGGCGGGACGACCACCGCGGGCAATGCTTCGCAGCTTTCCGACGGCGCCGCCGCCGTCGTCATGATGGATGCCGACGTCGCCGCTCGGCGCGGACTACCGATGCTCGGGCTCTTTCGTGGAATGCAGCTCGCGGCTGTCGCCCCGGAAGAGATGAGCATCGCGATCGCCCCAGCAGTGCGGAAGCTCGTGAAGCATCATGGGCTCGGAATGTCGGACATCGACCTGTGGGAGCTGCACGAGGCCTACGCGACCACCACGCTTTACAACCAGGCGCAGCTCGAGACGCCGTGGGAAATCACGAACGTCAACGGAGGCGCCGTGCCGCTCGGCCATCCGTATGGCATGTCGGGCGTTCGATATCTCGGATCCACACTTCTGGAGCTCGCGCGTCGTCGTCGGCGGCACGCCATCGTCGGCGTTTGCACGGCCGGTGGGATGGCGACCGCCGCCTACCTCGAGCGCCCCTCGGCATGACCTCAGTTGGATAGAGCGCCCGCGGGTCCCACCGAGGGCGCGGCCCCGAGCAGCTTCAATGTCGTTGCGCAGCCCAATCCCCATGGTTCCGGCGACCCTCAGGCCTTTCCGGCTCTCAGGCCCAATCTCGCTGCCATCGTCACCAAGTCAGCAAGCGAGTCGGCCTTCATCTTTCGCATCACCTTGCCTCGGTGCGCCTTCACCGTGATCTCGCTGATGCCGAGCTCACCACCCACCTGTTTGTTCAGTAGGCCGGCAACGACGAGGGCCATCACTTCGCGCTCGCGCGCAGTGAGTGACGCGTAGCATTCACGCAACGCCCGCGTCTCCGAATCCTGGCGCAGGGCGGCGCGACTCCGCTCGATGGCTGCACTGATCGCGTCCAACAGCGCGTCGTCCTTGAAGGGCTTCGTCAGGAACTCGACCGCTCCCGCCTTCATGGCTCTCACGCTCATCGGGATGTCGCCGTGGCCGGTGATGAAAACGATTGGCAAGTCCGTCCGGTCGCCGAGTCGCTTCTGGAGCTCGAGGCCGTCGAGTCCCGGCAACGTCACGTCGAGCACCAGGCAGGACGGAACGGTCGCTCGAGATCGCGATAGGAACTCTTGTGCCGAGGCGAACGTTTCTGACCGCCAGCCGGCGGTTCCGATCAACCCCTCGAGCGACTCGCGCACCGAGATGTCGTCATCGACGACGAAGACGATCGGCGTGACGTCGGGCATCGACACGACCTCGAACGAACGTGCCCTCATCGGGAGACTCGCAGTGTAAGTGGCCACGGTCCTCATCCTTGACTCCTCAGAAGCGCCGCATCGAGCGCACCGAGCAAGGCGGTCTCGCTGAACGGCTTGGCCAGACACGCGACCGCACCCTCCGCGAGCAGGCGCGGCCCGACGATCTCGTCGAAATGCGCGGTGATGAAGACGATCGGGATCTTCACCCGCCGACGCTTCAGCTCCTGTTGAAGTTCTGGTCCCGACATTCCAGGCATCGCGATGTCGAGGACCAGACAGCTGGTCTCCTCGATGACCTCGGATGCGAGGAACTCCTCAGCCGACGCGAAGGCGGACGCGGAAAAGCCGAGCTGCTGCAGCAGGTCCGGCAGCGACTCGCGCACGGATTCGTCGTCGTCGACGACCGATACGAGCGGACGCTTGGCCATCACCCTTCTCTTGCGGGCGCCGCGTCAACCGTGCTGTCTAGAGGGGCCCAATAGACGACGACCGCGGCACCTGATCTGTGTAAGCACTGCACGACCCCAGGATCTGCGCCGGCCCCGCACCGGTCCATGAGACCTTGGTATGAGGCGGTCGCGCTTCGCTCGCCTCGGGTCTCCGCTGTCAGACCCGCCCGGAATGCCTCCATGAAGCATCACGCGTCCCACGCCGACGCGGGCGACTGCCCCTGGAATGTGGCTGGCTCAGTGAAGCCAGCACGAGGCTGCGACCTCATGGCGCGAGCGGGGCAACTTGGATCGTGTTCCGCGAGACCAGCGTCGATCGCGTCATTGATACGAACGTATCGCCAATACCATCGGCTAGTAGGCTCGGCGAAGCCACTCGGTTGTTATGTGCCCGGGAGCTTTCAGCTCATTTCATCTCGCACACGAGGGCAATGAAAATGAACCGTCGACAGATTGCGTTCATGGGAATCTTGGCATCGATCTTCGTCGTCACCATCGGTCTTGCGCAGCAGGATCGCTTCGCGTTGAGATCGCCCAACGGAATCTCGTTCGTGGAGTTCGCGGGCTATGAGACCTGGCAGATGGTCGCTGCGAGCCAGGCCGACGACGGATCCGGATGTGGTACTTCGCCGAATCCGGGTTGCATCAAGTCGATCGTGGCAAACCCCGTGATGATCAAGGCGTTCGCCGAGGGCATTCCCGCCAACGGCGAGCCCGTTCCCGACGGCGCGATGTTCGCGAAGATCGAATGGGCGAAGCAGCACTTCACCTCGCCATACGGCATCACGGTCCCTGGGAAGCTCGCCGAAGTGTCGTTCACGATGAAGGACTCGAAGCGATTCCCGCTTACTCACGGTTGGGGATACGCGACGTTCAGGTATGACGACGGTTCCGACACGTGGACGGCGTTCGGCGACGGTCCAGAGTTCGCGAACAAGTGTCATACCTGCCACACCGAGGTCGAGAAGAGCGACTTCGTCTTTACGCACTTTCCGAAACGGTGACGACGACCGTCGGCGGAGCGTCGACAGAGAGGCGGGCCTCAATCCTCGGTGCCGTGGCCGAAGCGATGCGTATAACAACTGTGTTGGGCCACGTGCTCTTTGACAACCGATGCGGAAAGTCTGCGCGAAGGCGAAGGCATCCTGGACGAGACGCGATGCCGGCGTCCTCACTGTGCGTATGGCAGCGGCCGATGCGGCGGCGCTACTCGATACCGACGCGGCGCGAAGAATCACGGAGACGACACGCGACCTCGGCCGTGCGGCTCGCCTCGCCGACGCGTGAGCTCGCGGAGCCCGCGACGCTCCGCGTAGAAGACTGGGCGGCCGCGCAGAATGGCAGTGCAGGACAATCGGAGGGCAGGGCATGACGACGGCGTTCGTCTTCGCTGGTGGAGGCAGCCTCGGCGCGATCGAAGTGGGAATGTTGAGAGCATTGGTCGAGCGCGGAGCGCGTCCGGACTTTGTCGTCGGGGCGTCCGTCGGTGCCATCAACGCAGCGTACTACGCAGCGTCCCCCGACGCTGAGGGCGTAGATCGGCTCGCCGCGATCTGGGTCCGCATCCGAAGGGCGGATGTTTTTCCCGTTTCGTTCATTCGAGGCTTCTCCGGTTTCATGGGCAGGCGGCGAAGCCTCGTCGATCCCGGCTCCCTGCGCGATCTCCTCGCGCGCGAGCTTCCATATGAGCGCCTCGAGGAAGCGCGAGTGCCATGCCGCATCGTCGCCTCGAACATCCTCGACGGAAGCGAAGTGGTGATCTCTTCGGGAAGCACCATCGAAGCGCTTCTCGCAAGCGCTGCCATCCCCGCAGTCTTTCCTCCCGTGGAGATCGACGGGAAGCATCTCGTCGACGGCGGGATCTCGAGCAACACGCCTCTATCGACTGCGGTCGCCTTGGGAGCGAAGCGCGTCGTTGTGCTTCCAACCGGCTTCGCGTGCGCGCTCACGAAGCCGCCAACCGGAGCTCTCGCGGTGGCACTCCAAGCGCTCACGCTCCTGATCGCGCGCCAGTTGGTGATCGACGTGCTGCGCTGGCGGGACAAGGCCGAGATCGTCGTGGTACCTCCGCTCTGTCCCATAGAGTCGTCGCCCTACGATTTCTCTGCCTCGCGATCGCTGATCGAGCGCGCAGCGACGAACACACGCATGTGGCTCGAGGCCGGCGGGTTGAAGCGCCCCGAGCTTCCCTACGAGCTCAGTCCCCACGATCACCTGCTGCTCTAACGCCGGTCGTCGCTTCCACCACCCTCGTGGGACAGCGCCAGCGGCGCCGCGTTTTTCCCGGGTGAGACGCAGTTCGTCCTGCCCGCCGCCACGGCCGAGAGAGCGTAACTCAGCGTCCGCATGGCGTTTTTCGGTGCCATCAAGAGTGACTGTAAAGTCATATTGACTATCAGGTCGATATGACGTTACAGTCCGGTCCGACGAGGAGGACTGTCGATGGCGCAAGTGAATCTGGAGAGACGAGCAGAGATCGGGCTGGCGAAGCGCAGTCGGACGCGCGCCGCGATTCTGGAAGCGGCGCGCGGCTGCTACGCCGACACGACCGCCGCACCGGTGACCGTGGACGCGGTGGTGCGGGCCGCTGGGCTCGCGAAGGGCACGTTCTACGTGCACTTCGAAGACCTCGCAGCTCTAGAGGCGGAGCTTGGCCAGACCCTGATCCAGGAGCTCGACCAGCGTCTCCAGCCCGCACGCCTTGCGGGCAGCGATCCGCTCACGCGCATTGCCACCGGTGTCACCGTTCTGCTGCGCGGCCTCGCTCACACGCCCGTGCAGGCCCGGCTCGTGGCCGGTGCCGCAACGGCGATGCCGGATGTCGTCACGGCCATCCAACGGCACCTGCACGAGGATCTGACCGAGGCGCAGGCCGCCGGCCTGTTGGCGGTGGGATCGGTCGAGCTCGCGGCGCGCGTGGTGACGGCTCTCAGTCAGCAGGCGGCACTCGACTTCGCGGATGGCCGAATCGACGAGAGCGCAGTCCCCGACATCGTGCGGGCGATTCTACGCGCCATCGGATGCGCACCACGCGAGGCCGCACGGCATGCGAGCGCAGGCGAGCGTCATGCCCAAGCCCACTCGCGCTCGACGACGGTTGTTAATCGCGCGCCTATCAGGAGAAACCGATGACCCTGAATCCATGCGCATCTATTTTGCGGGACGGTGGGAACCGCCTCCGGGGCCTAACAGCCGCCGTGACCTTGATCGTGTGCACCGCGGCTGTGGTCGGCTGTAGCCAGAACGCGGCACGCACGCCGGAGCCGCGCCCCGTGCGAACCGTCGCCATCGATCACCCTGCCGACGGCGAGACGGTTTCGTTCACCGGCCAGATCCGCGCGCGGGATCAGTTCAACGTCGCCTTCCGTCTCGGCGGGCGTGTGCTCGAACGGCGCGCAAACCTCGGCGACGCGATCGCCGCCGGTCAAGTCGTTGCGAGGCTCGATTCCAAGGACCAACAGAACGCCCTGAACGGGGCCGAGGCCAACCTCGCGGCGGCTCGAGCTGCCCTGACGGAGGCGCGGCTCACTTTCGACCGGCAGCAGGCGCTACTGAGGGGCGGCGCGACGCCGCGCGCGAGGTTCGACAGCGCGGAGGAGGCGCTGCGCACAGCCGAAGCGGGGGTCGACTCTGCACAGGCACAGGAGCGAACTGCGCAGGATCAACTGAGTTACACGGTCCTGCGCGCCGATCGGCCGGGCGCGGTGACCGCGGTCGGCGCCGAGCCCGGCGAGGTCGTCGAGGCCGGCCACATGATCGTGCAGCTCGCGGGCCCCGCCGAGCTCGACGCTGTCTTCGACATCCCTGAGCAGCTCATCCGCACGGGTCCGCGGGATCCCGCGGTCGATCTCGCGCTCAGCAACGACTCGCGGGTACGCGCGACGGGCACCGTGCGCCAGGTGGCGCCCCAGGCGGACTCCGCAACGCGCACGTTCCAGGTCAAAGTCGGCATTAACAATCCTCCGGAAGGCATGCGGCTCGGCTCGACGGTGACCGGACGCCTGAAGCTCGCTCTGCCGGAGGGCGTAGCGGTTCCTGCGAGCGCGCTCACCGAGGGCAACGGCCCGCCCGCCGTCTGGGTGGTCGATCGTCAAAGCCAGACGGTTTCGCTTCGTCCCGTCGACGTCGTGCGCTTCGATGCGGAGAGCGTCGTGATCTCGCGTGGGCTCGTGAAGGGCGACCTCGTGGTCACCGCCGGCGTGCAAATGCTGAGGCCGGGTCAAAAAGTCCGCCTGCTCGGTGAAGGCTGATGAAGGATTTCAACCTATCCGGGTGGGCACTGCGGCACCGCGCGCTCGTCACTTTCTTCATGCTGATGATCTTGGTCGCCGGCGTCGCCGACTACTTCGAGCTCGGCCGCAGCGAAGATCCCGACTTCACGGTCAAGACCATGGTGGTGGGCGCGACCTGGCCCGGCGCCACGGTCGAGGACACGCTGGAACAAGTCACGGACCGTCTGGAGCGCAAGCTCCAGGAGACGCCGAGCCTCGACTACCTGAAGAGTTATACGACCGCGGGCCGCGCGACGGTCTTCGTCAACCTGAAGGACTCGACTCCGCCCGCCCAGGTGCCGGACATCTGGTACCAGGTGCGAAAGAAGGTGCGCGACGTCTCGGGAACGTTGCCGGAGGGAGTTGTAGGCCCCGGCTTCGACGACGAGTTCGGCGACACCTACGGCATCGTCTACGGCTTCACTGCCAGCGGCTTCAGCGAGCGCGAGCTGCACGACACCGTGCACGAGATCCGCAAGCAGCTGCTCGAGCTGCCGGACATTTCCAAGATCGACATCCTCGGCGCCCAGGACGAGCGCGTGTATGTCGAGTTCTCGCACGAGCAGCTCGCCGGACTCGGAATCGATCGCTCCGCGCTGATTAGCGCCCTGGCGAGCCAGAACGCCGTCGCGCCGGCCGGCGTCGTGGAAACCAACGACGAGAAGATCCTGGTGCGTGTCTCCGGTGCCTTCCAGTCCGAGCAGGACATACTCGGCACCAACTTCGTCGCCGGCGGCCGCATGATCCGCCTCGGCGACATCGCGCGGGTCACGCGCGGCCCCGTCGATCCGGCGCAGCCGATGTTCCGCGTCAACGGTCAGCAAGGTGTTGGCATTGCCATCGCGATGCGCAGTGGGGGCGATGTGATGGCGCTCGGACAGAACGTGTCCGTAGCGATGAAACGGATTACCGAGAACCTGCCGGTCGGAATCGAGCCCACCCTAATTGCCAATCAGACGGTGATCGTCGAGCACGCGGTCGACGAGTTCACGAAAGCTCTCTGGGAAGCGATCGCGATCGTGCTCGGTGTCAGCCTGCTGAGTCTGGGAGTGCGCGCTGGCGCGGTAGTGGCGCTGTCGATCCCGCTGGTACTGGCCGCGGTCTTCGCGATCATGAGCCTCATCGGAATCGACCTGCAGCGCATCTCGCTCGGCGCGTTGATCATCGCGCTCGGGCTGCTGGTCGACGATGCGATGATCACCGTCGAATCGATGGTGACGCGGCTCGAGCGCGGCGACGACAAGGAGCACGCCGCCACCTTCGCCTTTACGTCGACGGCCTTTCCGATGCTCACCGGCACGCTGGTGACGGTGGCCGGTTTCGTGCCGATCGGCTTCGCGCGCAGCGCTGCGGGCGAGTACACGTACTCGATCTTCGCCGTGGTCGCAGTTGCGCTGCTGGCGTCCTGGTTCGTCGCCGTGCTGTTTTCGCCGCTGCTCGGCGTTTGGATCCTAAAGAAGCCGAAGGCCGCACATTCGGAGGAGCCGGGCCCGATCCTGCGCGCCTTTCGTCGCTTCCTCGAGCTGGCGATGCGCTGGCGGTGGGCGACGCTGCTCGTGACGCTCGCGCTGTGCGCAGTTTCCATGCTCGGGATGCGCTTCGTACCGCAGCAGTTCTTCCCTTCCTCCGATCGGCCCGAGCTCCTCGTCGATCTGCAGCTGCCGGAGAACGCGTCGATCTACGCCACGCGCGACGTCTCGGGTCGCTTCGACGCGCTGCTGAAGGGCGATTCCGACGTCGTGCACTGGAGCACCTACGTCGGGCGCGGTGCCGTGCGTTTCTACCTGCCGCTCAACGTGCAGCTGCCTAATGACTTCTTCGCGCAAGCCGTGGTGGTGACCAAGGGACTGGAGGAGCGGGAGCGTGTGAAGGCCAAGCTGGAAACGGCGTTGGCGAACGAGTTCCCGAACGTCATCGGTCGCGTCTATCCGCTCGAGCTCGGGCCACCTGTTGGGTGGCCGCTGCAGTACCGCGTGAGCGGGCCGCAATCCTCAGACGTCCGCGAGATCGCCTTCGAGGTCGCCGACATCCTGGGGAACAACCCTGACGCGCGGAACGTCCACTACGACTGGATGGAGCCCGGGCGCACCGTCCGCGTCCGAGTCGACCAGGACGAGGCGCGCTTGTTAGGGCTGAGCTCTCAGGATCTCGCCCAGGCCGTGAACACGGTCGTGTCCGGGGTCACGGCGACCCAGCTGCGCAGCGGCATCCATCTCGTCGACGTCGTGGTGCGCGCCTCCGCCGAGGAGCGCATGTCGCTGTCGACGATTCGCACCCTCCAGGTGCCGCTGCCCAACGGGAAGACTGTGCCGCTCGGCCAGGTCGCTTCCGTCGAATACGACCAGGAGTATCCGATCGTGTGGCGGCGCGACCGCCGGCCCACCGTGACGGTGCGGGCCGACCTCGTCCCCGGCGTGCAAGCCGCGACGGTCGTGCAGACCGTGGCGCCGCGAATCCGAGCACTGAACGCGAGCCTGCCCGACGGCTACCGGATCGACGTCGGCGGCACGATCGAGGAGAGCGAGAAGGCGCAAGTGTCAGTCGCAGCCGTCGTGCCCTTGATGCTCATCCTGATGCTGACGGTGCTGATGATCCAGCTCCAATCCTTCAGTCGCCTGTTTCTGGTGCTGAGCGTTGCGCCACTCGGTCTCGTCGGGGTTGTTGCGGCGCTAATGCTGGCGGACAAGCCCCTGGGCTTCGTCGCGTTGCTGGGCGTGCTCGCGCTGATCGGCATGATCGCCCGCAATTCGGTGATCCTGATCGACCAGATCGAGCACGAGCGCGCGCAGGGACGCGACGCCTGGGAATCCGTCATCGCGGCCACCATGCACCGATTCCGCCCGATTCTTCTCACCGCTGCAGCAGCGATCCTGGGAATGATTCCGATCGCGCCCACCATTTTCTGGGGCCCGATGGCGTACGCGATCATGGGTGGCCTCGCGATCGCCACGATTCTCACGCTGGTGTTCCTACCCGCGCTCTACGTGATCTGGTTCCGCATCGAGATCCCGCAAGAGCGCCATGTCTCGGAGGCGACGTGTCCATCGATCCTACTGCCGTCCTGAGTCAAGTTTCCGGTCTCATGGGCGCCCTAATTGGCGGCGGCGCCTCCCTCGGCGTTGCGATCTACAACCAGCGTTCCGAGAGCCGCTTGCAGCGCGTGGCCAAAGAGATCACCAAGCGGGAGACGGTCTATTCCGACTTCTTGAAGAGCGCCTCGAAGCTGGTGCTGAACGCCTATACGCGTGACGAGATCGTGCTGGGCGGCGATGAGCAGCACCTGATCGGGCTCATCCATCGAATGCGGTTGTTCGCGCCGGACGACGTCGTCGTGGGTGCAGAGGCCGTCCTCAAAGCCATCATCGAGATCTCGCTCGAGCCCAGCATCGAGCTCCGGCAACTCGCGATGGAGGGGTTGACCAAGAGTCCCGACCCCGATCCGTTCCTGAAGTTCAGCCTGATCTCCAGGTCCGACCTGGAGAACGTGCACCGCAGCGTGAGATAGGGCTCTGATCCGCTTCCGTTCTTCGAGCAGATCGAGAGTCAACACCTCGGCCCGTGCGGCAAGCTCAATCTCGAGGGCCTGGTGAGGACACGCGAGGTGCCGCTATGGCTCTCGAAATGCCTCCCCGCACGCGCGCCTCCCTCTTCGCTCGCGGCATCGGCCGGCTGGCCTTCGATGGCGTCGAGCAGCTCACGCGCGTCGTCGAGGCGATGCACGCGAACATCGCGGCAGCGCCGCTTCCGTTCGGCCGCGGCACGGACGGCCGCACGCGCGGAATTACCGGCTTCGTGTACGAGAGCATCCGCTTCGTGAACGGAGGCGCGCGCGCCGTGCTCGACGGCGCGCTCGGCCCGGTGCCACCTTCCGCAGACTCGGCCGCCGAGCCTCCGCACTCTGAAACCTGGATCTCGGTGGTGAACGGTGTGCTCGGCGATCACCTCGCTGCAACCCGGAACCCGCTCGCGATCCCGATGCAGCTCCGCCGCGCGGGCGAGCCGCGCGCGAGGATCGTCGTGTTGATCCACGGGCTCTGCATGAGCGACCGCCAGTGGCTGCGCAACGGGCACGACCACGGCGAGGCGCTCGCGCGCGACCTCGGCGTGACGCCCGTCTACGTGCAATACAACACGGGACGCCACGTCTCCGAGAACGGTCGCGAGCTCGCCGGCCAGCTCGAAGCGCTGCTCCGAGCGTGGCCCGTCGCTAAGCCCGAGCTCGCGATCGTCGGATACAGCATGGGAGGTCTGGTCGCGCGCAGCGCGTGTCACTATGCGAGCGAGGCCGGTCAGACTTGGCTCGCGCGGCTTGCGCGGCTCGTCTTTCTCGGCACACCGCATCACGGCGCGCCGCTCGAACGCGGCGGCAACTGGGCCTCCCAGATCCTCGGCGTGAGTCCGTACTCGGCGCCGCTCGCTCGGCTGGGGGCGCTGCGAAGCGCCGGCATCACGGATCTGCGCCATGGCTCCGTGCGCGACGAGGATTGGCGCGGTCGCGATCGCTTCGCGCGCAGCGGCGACGTCCGCGTTGCAACGCCGCTCCCGGCCGGCGTCGCGTGCTTCGCGCTCGCCGGCACCGGCGACATGCTGGCGCCCGTCGCGAGCGCGCTAGGCCGACATTCGGATCCGCGCCGGTCGCTCGCCTTCGGTCCGGCGCATTGCTGGGTGGGAGAGGGGCTCGACCACTTCGACCTACTCGACCGGCCCGAGGTCTACGCCCGGCTGCGTGAGAATCTGGCGGCGCCTGCGTCAGCGCACGGCGATTGAAACCGGCGCCCTCATCCCCAGGTTCCGCTCGAGGACCCGCATTGCACGGACCCGCGCGATTCTCCGTGCTACGAACGCACGTGCGGCAGATCCAGCGCTGCCACCGGCGGTAGGAGCGAGAGATGACGAGTCAGGACCAGCGCACGCAAGAGAGCCGGCCGGTCGAGCACTACGACGTGATCGTCATCGGGGCCGGCGTCAGCGGGATGTACGCGCTGCACCACTTCCGCGAGATGGGTCTCTCGGTGCGGGTGTACGACGCTGCCAAGGATGTCGGGGGCACCTGGTGGTACAACCGCTACCCGGGCGCGCGCGTCGATGGCCCCGGCAGCCCTTTCTACTGTTACACGTTCTCGGAGGAGCTCATGCAGGAGTGGGACTGGGAGGAGACCCAGTCCGAGTGGTCCGCCGTGCTCGCGTACCTCCGGTACGTCGCCGACAAGCTCGATCTCCGCCGCGACATTCAGTTCGAGACCTGGGTACGGGACGCTCGCTACGACGAAGCGACGCAGCGCTGGACGGTGGAGACCGATGCCGGCGCTCGCGCCTCCGCTCCGTTCCTGATCTGCGCGGTCGGCGCGCTCTCGACTGCGAACGTCCCTAACATCCCCGGGATCCACGACTTCGCGGGCGAGCTCTACCACACCGGTCGCTGGCCCCACGAGCCGGTCTCCTTTGCGGGCAAGCGCGTTGCCGTCCTCGGGACGGGCTCGTCAGGAATCCAGTCGATCCCCGAGATCGCCAAGACGGCGGCGCACGTGATGGTGCTCCAGCGCACGCCGCAGTACTCGGTTCCGGCGAAGAACCGACGCCTCACGCCCGAGGAGATGGCGGACGCTCGAGCGAACTTTGGAAAGTTCCGTGCGAGGATGCTCGCGCACCCTGGCGGCTTCCCCTTCGAAACGGACACTCGCGCGGTCCCCGAGCACACCCGCGCGCAGCGTCGCGCGCACTACGAGGAGCTATGGCCGCGCGGCAGCTTCCGCTTCTTTACTGACGGCTACGGCGACGTCGCCACGAGCGAAGAGGCCAACGCCACGCTGTCGGAGTTCATCCGCGACAAGATTCGGGCGATCGTGCACGACCCCGAGACCGCCAAGAAGCTGATGCCCGAGTACTTCGTGATGACAAAGCGGCCGATCCTCGACGACGGCTACTTCGAGGCCTTCAACCGTAATAACGTCACCCTGATCGATCTGCGCGAGGATCCGATCGAGCGCTTCACGCGGAACAGCGTGGTGACGCGATCGGGCGAGCATCCCATCGACATGCTCGTGCTGGCGACCGGGTTCGACGCGATCAGCGGCTCGATGCTGCGGCTCGATCCCAAGGGACGCGGCGGCGTCTCCCTGAGGCAGCGCTGGCACGATCACTTCCATAACTATCTCGGAATGACGATCGCCGGCTTCCCGAACCTGTTCATGATCCACGGTCCCGGCTCGCCCGGCGTCTTGTACAACATGCCGCTCGGCGCCGAGCGCCAGATCGGCTGGATCGGCGGCTTTCTGCGCCACCTCGAGAAGAACGGCCTGGGCGCCGCCGAACCGACGACCGAGAGCGAGCACGCGTGGTCCGCCGAGGTCGCCGGGATCGCGAACGCGACGCTCTTCCCCCGCACGAACTCCTGGTGGACGGGCGCGAACATCGAGGGCAAGCCCCGCTACTTCTCCGCGTACCTTGCCGGCTCGATCTACTACCAGCGCCTCGCCGACTTGGCGGCCCGGGGCTACGCAGGGTTCTCGTTCGAGCAAGCACACGCGGGCAACACCGCGGCGACGTGAGCGCCGCCGCGCCGATCAAAAACCCGGCGGTGCCTGAACCGCGGGGGCGACAGCTCTTCGGAGCGTGAGCTCCGCTCCTCGGAGTCGAGTCGCGCGGGCGTCGCATCAGACTTCGGCTTCAGCAGTTGAACGCGGCCGTCGCCCGGATCCGCCTCGATTGCCAGTTCGTCCGGTGCGGATCGCGGTCGCTGGAGTCACGCATCCCGCGAATAAACCAGCGTGTTGGTGGGGCCCGCAGCGAGTGCACCCTCAGGAAGGTTGTCGAGGAATGCTTCGAGGTTGCGCACCTTCGCATGATTGTTGGCTTTGCCGACGACCATGTCCTGCGGGTGATACGCCACCGCCATTGCCTCGCGCATCGTGTCCGACTGGTTCGAGCGCGCTCCGTGCACACACCAGCCGTGATGGAACGTTGCATCGCCCGCGCGCATCGGCACGACGTCGATCACCTGCGCATCGTGCTCCGCAATCCACTCGTCATACGTCGCTTGGGACTCGTCGGAGATATGGTGATCGCCGAGGTAGCCGTGCTTGTGGCTGCCCTTGACGAACCGCATGTTGCCTCGGTCGGCCGTAATGTCGATCAGTGGCATCCACATGCCGCACACCGAGCCTTCGTTGAACGGCCAGTAGTAAAGGTCCTGGTGCCACGGGGTGATGTTGGCGACGCCGTCACCGGGCTCCTTGAACAGCGATTGGTCGTGATAGATGCGCACCCCGCGCACACCGAGGAGCTCCGCGGCGATTTTGCCGAAGCGCCGCGCGGTCACGAACGCCATCACCGCCGGGTCATGGAAGCGGATCTGCATCGTCTGCAGCGCGAGCTTTCGGAACGCATTTCGTTCGGCGAGTGGCCGCGTCTCGTTGTTGTGTGCGTAGGTGACGTGCGCGATCGCCTCGCGGAAGTACGCGACTTCGGCAGGCGAGCAGACGCTGGGCAGGTACACGAAGCCGTCGTCGCGGAACGAGTCGATTTGGTCTTGCGTTAGCGCATAGTCGCCGACGAGCGTGGGCGGGGTGGTTGTGCGCTCGGCCATTTCGACTCCTGGATGGTGTAATCAGTCCCTGTGTCTGCGCCCAGCGCCGGCAGCGACAGTCCCAACGAGATTCGCTCGATCGCGCCTTCGGTTCAGATCTGCAAGCTCCGGGTCGCGCCGCCATCGACCAGGACGTTGGCGCCAGTCACGAAGCTGGCGCGCCGGCTCGCGAGGAAGGCCACGACGTCGGCCACCTCTTCCGGGCGCCCGAGACGACGGAATGGGTTCTCCCGGAGGATCGCTCCGTAGAGCTTCGGATTTTCCTCCCGCGCCCGGGCCCAGGAACCGCCCGGAAACTCGATGTCGCCCGGCGAGACGACGTTGATGCGAATTCCGCGGCGCGCCACCTCGAGCGCAATCGACTTCACCATGCTGATCGTCGCAGCTTTGACGGCCGAGTAGGCCTGGAGGAAGGGGATACCGATGGACGCCGCGCGAGACGAGATACAGATCACGTTCGCACCCGCATCGTCCGCCATGTGGCCGAGCGCGCTCCGGACGAGTGCGTGTGCGCCCATGATGTCGACCTCGACACACTGCCGGTAGTCGTTCTGCATCGCGCTGACGTTCGATACGAGCACATCGAGTCCGCCGAGCTCGCGCATCGCCCAATCCACGAAGGCCTCAGGCTCGCCCGCGCGACCGATGTCCGCCGGTCGACCATGCACCTCACCCCGGTGGCCGAGGGTCTTGATCGCTTCTTCGAGGGACTCCACACCGCGGGCGCAGATCGCGACGCGAGCCCCCTCGTCGAGGAAGGCGGAGGCGATCGCGCGGCCGATGCCCCGGCTGCCGCCGGTGACGATGACGCGTCTGCCTCGAAGTTCGAGATCCACGGATCCTCCTCTCGTGCCGGAGCCGGAGCCGCAAGCGCGGAAGCGTGTGCTGCAGGCCAAGGGTCGCGAGGGGAGCTTCCGCCAAAAATGGGCCCACGACTCCGCGGAAACTGTACGGCCCAATCCGTGCTCAAAGCGAGAATGTTGCTGTTCGTTCAACTTGGGCAATTAGGGCGAGGGGCTCTCCTGGAGGGCGCAACGCAGGGAATCGCTGCGGAGACGGGTTCGCGACCGCGCCAGAAGGAGGCTGCTGGCAGCGTCCTTCTCTGGTGGGGAAGGGCCGAGCGGCCGCGCCCTGACGCGCGAGCGCCGCGATCACTCCGCGAACGCGGGAATCAGATGCTTGGCCGCGGTGCCCATCGCGGAGATCACGTTCTCGTGGGTGATGTCGGCGTACTGGAACATGCACATGATTCGCGAGGCGCCGATGTCGCGATAGGCCTGCATCTTCTTCTTGCACGTGGCGACGTCGCCGACGATCACCGAGGGAACTGGCCGCAGCGTCTCGTGCGCTTCCTCTTTCGAGATCTTCTCACCCGCTGCGAAGCGCCGTAACAAGCGCACGACCGGATGATCCTGCTCGAGCGGAATCTCTGTGGCCTGCCCTCCACCGCGGGCGAGGGAACGCTGCGCGCTCGGGTCGTTCGGCAGGAAGTTGCCGCGGATCTGGCTGTACCAGATCTCGGGCGCAGCGTGGAACACGCGCGGCGCGGCGGCGACGTACCAGAGCGCGCCGAGCGCGGCGCCGCTCGCCACCGCAGCCTTCTCGGATTCCGCCGGATGGACGAACGTGAACACGCCCGCCTCGCGGTTCACGAGCTTGCCCGCGGGCTCCTCGATCTCGGCGAGGCCCGCGCGGTACTCGCCGAGCAGTGCCGCCATCGGGCCCAGCTCGGTGAGCAGCGTCGTACCGAGAGCGCCGACGCCGAGGCGGCCCGCGAGCCGGAACGATTCCGGGCTCGAGCACGTCTGCCACAACCGCGGGTGGGGCTTCTGCAGCGGCTTCGGAATGATGTTTCGCCTCGGAATCGCGAGCAGCGGCGAATCCCAGCTGAACTCGTCCTGCGTCCACATCTTCGGAATCATGCGCATCGCTTCGACGAGCTGCTGGCGCGACGTCTCGGGATCGACCTGAAACGTGTCCCACTCCCCCGCGCCGGTCCGCGCGAGCCCGAGCTCGGCGCGGCCGC
>Ga0187894_10001845_pt1 | contig 26417 bp, 25 predicted proteins | sample GBC1701081metaG_FD_136650 | JGI IMG/M metagenome (GOLD analysis project Ga0187894, IMG submission 136650) | White microbial mat communities from a lava cave in the Kipuka Kanohina Cave System on the Island of Hawaii, USA - GBC170108-1 metaG ... | reverse complement strand
CCCATGCCCGCGAGGATTTCCCGGAGCGCGACGACAAGGGGTGGCTGAAGCACACGGTGATCTGGGTTGACGACAAGGGCGGCACTAGGATCGACTACCGCCCGGTCAAGCTTCAGCCGATGAGCAACGACGTGCAGTCCTTTCCGCCCAAGGCGCGGGTGTATTGATCGCGAACAGGGGGCGCCAGTGGCCGAAACCACATTCATGAAGGTCGACGGTGTCGAGGGCGATGCGCGTGAGCCGCGCGACTATGTCGGCTGGTTCAAGGTCGAGAAGTTCGCCTGGGACCGCGCCGAGAACATCAAGTTCGGCGAGGGCAATGATGTCGACGCCGTCGTCCTCATTGCCGGCGGCAAGTACGCCTCGCCGTTCTACCGCCTGCGCACGAACGCCGAGTCGATCGGCCGGATCGAGCTGCACGTCATCGATCGCGGCAAGCTGGAACAGTCGATCGAGCTGAGCGACGTCGTCGTCACCGACTACAACCGGGCCGGCGAAACGAAGCTCAAGACGCAGCTCATCGAGCTCCGGCTCAACGCGTCGCGCGCGATGGTCAAGGGCGGGTGACCGCCAACGCAGGGCAGTCGGTGCATCGCCGATCATCGTCCTTGGTCACCTGTCGGGATCCGTAATCGTCGCCAGCCGGCGGCCGCATAACGCGACCACCACCCCTTTGTCATGGCATGGCAGCGCTGGAGCGATCCTTCGGCGCGGGCGAAGCATCACGCATCGGCAGCATCATTATTGTATCCAATACATATTTGATAGGATACAATACTGAGACTACAAAAGAGCGCTGAGTCGAACGGAGGGAGGAGACGGATGTCTCAAGCTGCCAGGACGACCGAAATCGATGACGTCACCCGATTGCCGAAGAAGGATCCGGTGAAAGGCCCTCTGACGGAGGGACACCATCCTCATGAGACCCGGCACATCGATGACATGGAATGGGAGATGCTTCGCTATCCCGGACAGTGGAGCAAGATGCTCTTCCATCCCCGACCGGACCGTCCCACCGAGCCGAATGCAGGCCTGTTCCGGGTGGAGCCGGGCGGCCACCATCCAATGCATAGCCACTACTTCGCGCAGGTCTGGTACATCCTCGAAGGCGAGTTCGATATCGGCGGGAAAGTCTACGGGCCGGGTACGATGGTGTTTCATCCGGACCCGCATTTCGAAGCGCCACTGCATACCAAGACGGGTGGCCTGATGCTGTTCGTGCAGTATCCGGGTCCAACGACCGGCAAGCCCGCTGTTTATGATGGTCGGTTCAATGTGAAGGAACGCAAGCCGCTCGACGCCGAGCGCTACGACTGGTGAGCGGTTAAGAGCGCTCCAGGTAGCCGCAACTTTCCAGCCACCAGACCATGATCTCGCCTGAGCGCAGGATATCGTGGGTGATGGCCCGGCGTGCCTCCACCCCGTCGCGCCGCTCGATCGCGTTCAGGATCGCATCGTGCTGCGCCACGTTCTCGCGCATGCGTCGCCCGTCCATCGCCAGCGCCGACATCATGACGCTGCGCGTGAACCCGACGTGCATGTCCTGAGCCACCTGGCTCAGCCGCCGGTTCCGGCTCGCCTCCAGGATGACGTTGTGAAACGCGTCGTTGGCTTCGACCCAATTCGGGAGCTTTGCGGTCTGGTCGCGCGCCGATCCCTTTTTGTCCCTCGCCAAGGCCAGCTGTTCCACGGCCTGGGTGAAGCGCGCTTGCGCCGCCCGGATGCGTTCGATCTGCTCGTCAGTGATCCACTCGACAGCGAGTTCGGCGGCCAGTCCCTCCAGCTCCGCGCGGACCTGGTAGGCCTCGCGGATGTCGCGTGCATTGAGCGCGCGCACCATCGCGCCCTGGTTCGGCGTGTGCTGGACGATACCCTTCACTTCAAGCTGGCGCAGAGCTTCTCGGATCGGGGTGCGGCTGACAGAAAACTCCTCTGCCAGCGCTTCCTGTCGAAGACGGCTGCCGGGCGGGTACTCGCCGGACAAAATCTTGGCATTGATCCTGTCGGCGAGGTGACTGACGAGCTTTTCGCTTGATACCGACATTGGATCCCGGATCACCGCTCGATTGCGATCAGCCTCTCACACCACGTCGTACGTGATCTCGACCTCTTCGCCGAAGGCGTGGCCCTGGCAGGTCAGGATCCAGCCGTTGGCGAGGTCGTCCTCGGTGTAGATGTCGTTGTTGGCCAGCACGATCGTGCCCTTGATCTTCTTGGCGGCACAGGAGGCGCAGAAGCCTTCCTCGCAGGCCGAGTTGGGCGACAGACCCGCCTCGCGCGCCGCGTTGAGGATCGACAGGCCCTTGCGGTAGGGCACCTTGTGCACCTTGCCTTCGAAATGGATGGTGATGGCGTCGGGGATTACCTCGCCGTCTTCCGGCGGTGCCACCGGCACGGCCTCGTTGCCCGACGCCTCGAAGCGCTCGATCAGCACCCGGTTGCGCGGCATGCCGGATTTCAGCAGTGTTTCCTCGACCAGGGTCATGAACGGACCGGGGCCGCAGAGATAGGCCTCGGCGGCCTCGAAGCCCGCCAGCGCCTGGGTGACCTCGGCGGCCGTGGTCAGCCCCTGCTCGGCATCAAGGTGATGGCACACCTCCAGCCGGTCGGGGTGGGCGCGCGCCAACGCGTCGAATTCGGCCTGGAAGATCACCGACTGGGCGTCGCGGTTGGCATAGAAGAGGCGGATGCGCCGCTGCGTGGTCTTGAGCGCCGACTTGATCAGCGACATCACTGGTGTGACACCGCTGCCGCCGGCAAACAGCAGCAACGGCGCCGTGCCGCCGTTCAGCACGAAGCGACCCGCCGGCACCATCACGTCGAGCGTGGCACCTTCCTTCAGCGCATCATGGAACCAGTTCGAGCCGCGGCCGCCCGCCACGCGCTTGACCGTGACCTTGGCCTCGCCATCGATCTCCGGCGCGCTGGAGAGCGAATAGCAGCGCGCCACCGTGCCCTCGGGGTGCGGCACTTTGAAGGTCAGGAACTGACCGGCGCGATAGCGGAAGCGCGCGGCAAGGTCCGGCGGCACGGCCAGCACGAAGGATCGCGCATCCGGTGTTTCCTGTACGATGCGCGCGACGCGCAGCTGGTGATACGACATCAAGTCTCTCGTCGAAGATCGGCGCGGTCCACCTTATGCGCGATTCCGGGCTGACAGTGCTAGCAGAACATGCTAGCGTCCGCACAGAAATATGAACGGAGCGTCATAATTTTCCGTTCGTTGGAGAGGAAGCGGCGACCCGGGCCCGTGTTCATCGGCCTTGCAGGGGCGTCGCGCGATCGCCGTGACCCTGCCTGGAGGCCGTAGCATGACGTCCACGAAAATTTATGAGCTGCCTGTCGACATCACGGAATGGAAGTTCGACGGCAAGACCCAGATGCATTTCACCTGGGAGTACGAGGACGGCTCGGCCGAGCTGCTGAACCTCTACGAAAAGGGCAAGCAGCAGCAGTGGAACGCGACGGACCGGCTCGACTGGACGCAGGAGCTGCAGGAAGACAACCCGATGGGGATGTCCGACGAGTCGATCCCGATCTTCGGCTCGCCGTTCTGGGACAAGATGACGGAGAAGGAGAAGATCTGGCTGCGCTGGAACCTGGCGTCGCACACGATCTGTCAGTTCATGCATGGCGAGCAGGGCGCGTTGATCGCGACCGCCAAGATTGTGAACACCGTGCCGGACATGAACGCCAAGTTCTATGCCGCCACGCAGGTGATGGACGAGGCGCGTCACGTCGAGGTCTACAAGCGGCTGATCCACGAGAAGTTCAAGATGGCGTATCCGATCACGGAGTCGCTGAAGAACCTGCTCGAGCAGACGCTGACCGACAGCCGCTGGGACATGACCTATCTCGGCATGCAGGTGCTGATCGAAGGCCTGGCACTGGCGGCGTTCCAGCGCATTCGCGACCAGGCCAAGAACAACCTCTCGGCCGCGGTCAACGCCTACGTCATGCAGGACGAGGCGCGGCATGTCACCTTCGGCCGCCTGGCGTTGCGCGAGTTCTACCCGCAGCTCAGTGATCATGAGCGCGCCCAGCGCGAGGAGTTCTGCGTCGAGGCGCTGTACTTCATGCGTGACCGCTTCAACCAGGCCGAGGTCTGGATGCGCTCGGGCCTGCCGGTCGACAAGCTGATGGAATACGCCTTCAACTCCGGCGTCATGCAGGCCTTCCGCACGCGGCTCTTCACGCGCATCGTGCCGATCCTCAAGGACATCGGCCTGTTCGGTCCCAAGGTGCAGAAGGCGCTGATCGACATGGGCGTCATGGAGTACGCCAAGATCGACGCCTCGGCCATCCTCGCCAACGACGGCAAGGTCGCCGACGATTTCGACAAGAAGCGCTTCGTGACGGACGCGATCGCGGCACAGTGATCTTTGCTGACACGCGCCGGCGACCCACCGGTCGCCGGCGCGATCAGTTCCAGGTCCCTGTCTTGGCCAGCTGCGGCGCATAGTCCGGCGCCGACCAGCGCAGCGGCAGCGCGCTTTTGAGCAGCCGGCCGTGCGTGACGCGCAGGCGCAGCAGTCGTTCGGCGCCGTTGAAGGCCGCGAGCTCGGCACCGTCCCAGATGACCTCGGCCTGCGCCGCCAGCATCAGCAGATCGCCGCTGTCGAAATCGACGAACAGCAAACCCGCGCGCGGATCGAGCGCGATGTTGCCCAGCGTGTTGAAGAAGGCATTGCCGCGGAAGTCCGGCACGGTCAGCACGCTGCCATTGCCATCGTTATCGAGCCGCACGAAGCCGGGCTTGCCGCCGCGATGGGAAACATCGACGCCGTGGTCCGCTGCCGCCGTGGCGATGAAGAAGGTATCGGCCTTGACGACAAGGTCGCGTGCCCTGGCCGATAGGTGCGCCGCTTCGGATTGCAGCGACGGCGACGACACGTCGACACGGTGCGGTCGGCGCGCCTGGATGTACTGCGCGCAGTTGCCGAAGCTTTGCGCCACGCTCACGGTGAAGCCGGTCGTGTCCAACGCCGCTACCGCGCCGTTCATCCGGTTGCGCCGTCGCGTTTCGAGTTGGATGCCGAGCAGGCCGAGATCGCGGCCGACCTCCAGGTTCTCCTCGAGCGGATCGCCGGCAAGAGGCCTGGCGTTGATCCGCAAGGTTCTGGCGTCGGGCGATATGGCGAAGCCCGGCGTACCGGTGAGCACCGAGGCCCAGGGCTGGCCGCTGTCGTCCCGGCTGCCGACGAACAGCAGCGGCAACAGAGCGAAGAAATCGCGATGCTGATCGGGCATGGCGCTGCGGATCCCCACGGCGCCGGGCTTGGCGAAACGCGCGGCCATGCCGGCGCGCTGCTGCATCTGCTGCTCGCCGCGATGGAAGGGAAGGGGGATGCGGTTGTCGTCCATGGTCACACCGGTGTCTTGCGCATGGCGACGAACCCGGGCAGCGCCTCGATGCGTGCCAGCCAGGCGCGGGTCTGCGGATAGGGTTCCAACGAGACGCCGCCTTCGGGTGCGTGGGCGGTGTAGCTGTAGAGGGCAACGTCGGCGATGGTCGGCGCCGCGCCCGTCACGAAGGGCCGTGCCGCGAGGTGCGGCTCCAGAACGGCGAAAAGCTGCGCGGCAATGCTCTTGGCGCGTTCGTGGTCCAGAGGTGCACCGAAGACGGTGACCAGCCGCGCCGCCGCCGGACCGGAGGCCAGAGCACCGGCAGCCACCGACAGCCAGCGCTGAACCGCAGCGGCGGGCGCGGCCTCGCGCGGAAGCCAGCGGCCGGCGGCGTCGTAGCGGGTCGCGAGGTAGACCAGGATGGCGTTGCTGTCGGCCACGACCACCTCGCCGTCCTCGATCACCGGCACCTGCCCGAAGGCGTTCTTGGCCAGGAACGCCGGCGACTTGTGCTCGGCACCTTTGAGGTCGACGTCGATCAACTCATAGGGCAGGCCAAGCAGCGATAGAAACAGTTCGACGCGATGGGCGTGGCCGGACAGGGCATGGCGATACAGCCGGATCGGTTGGGTAGACTTGGCGGACGAGACGGTCACGGCGGTACCTGTGATGTAGCGGATACCGGCTAATATGTTATTGTTAGAATCGTTGTGAACTGACGCTGAAGACAATCCAGTATTCCAATTCTTGGAATAATCCATGGACCGATTGGAGACCATTCGGGTTTTCATCGCCGTCGCAGAGACGGCCGGCTTTGCCAGCGCTGCCCGCAATCTGGGTCTGTCAGCACCCGCGGTGACGCGCGCTGTCGCTGCCGTGGAAGAGCGGCTTGGGGTGCGGCTCTTTCAGCGCAACACGCGCCAGGTGCGGCTGACCGAGGCCGGTGAGCGCTTCCTGAAGGATGCCAAGCGCATCCTCGGCGAACTCGAAGACGCCGAGGCCTCGGCGGCGGGATCGCACGGCGAGCCGCGCGGTGCCCTGGCCGTCACCGCCTCTGTCATGTTCGGCCGCATGTTCGTGGCACCGGTCCTGATGGATTTCCTCGACAGCCATGCGGCGGTAACCGCGCGGCTGGTGCTGCTCGATCGCGTCGTCAACCTGATCGAAGAAGGCTTCGACGTCGCGGTGCGCATTGCGCATCTGGAAGATTCGAGCCTGAGTGCGCAACGCATCGGTGTGGTGCGACGTGTCGTCGTGGCATCGCCCGACTATCTGGCACGGCACGGCACACCGCAGCTTCCCGCTGATCTGCGCCGCCATCGTGCCGTTCTTTCCTCGCAGGTCGGCGCGGCAGAGAGCTGGTCATTCCCGGCGGCCGGTGGCGGCACCGACGTGATCGATGTGCCGTCACAACTGGTGGCCAACTCCGCCGAGGTGGCGATCCAGGCCGCGATCGCCGGCCGCGGATTGACGCGCGTGCTGTCCTACATGGTGGCGCCTGCTGTGCGCGCAGGCCAATTGCGCGTCGTGCTGGACCAGTACGAACCGCCGTCCATCCCGATTCACCTGGTGCACGCCGAGGGTCGTCGCGCCAACGCCAAGATCCGCGCTTTCGTTGATTTCGCCGCCGCCCGCCTGCGCGCTGACGCGGTGCTGCAGTAGCGGGCGGGAGCGATCATGCCTCAGTTGCAGCTGTCGACCTTCGGTGGCGCGTCGAGAATCTTCGCGATCTTGCTGATGTCCAGGCAGCGCTCGCCGATCCACGCCTTCTCGTTCACGAACAGACCGAAGTAGCTCATCATCGCCGCCTGCCGCGTCGCGTCGGGCTGCTCGCGCGCCAGCAGCCAGCCCAGCGCGTAGATGTTGGAGATGGCGAAGTCGGCGGCGGCCATGTCCTTGTCCTTGGCCCAGAGCGTCGCATTCTTCTTCGCCGATTCGGTGCCGGGACCGGTCAACTCGTTGAGCCAGGCAAACGACGCGTCGACCATCGCGTAGGCATCGGCGAAACGCTTCTTCTCGGCTTTGACGTCGGTGGCACGGGCCGGGATCGTTTTGCTGGCCACGGTGTCCTTGGTGCAGCCCGACCAGCGGCACAACGTGACCATGGCCATGTACTCGGCCATGACGATTTCGGTGTTGCGGTTGTTGTGCAGGCGCCACTTGCGCGCCAGCGTCCATCCCTGGCGCGTTTCGTCCTTGAACGGGCGCTCGGCCAACGTCGAGCCCTTCTCGAGCTCTGCCAGTATGGTGCGCGCCGCGCCGGGCCATTCCGGCGGAATCTGCGCGAGCGCCGGCGCCATAGTCACTGACAGGAGAAAGACCGCACCCAACGCCACCGAGATCAGCTGCCGCATCTACCGCTCCCGCTCTAACGCACCGACATCAATAGGTGCGGGAAGGGGCGGTGTTTGTCCATCGCCAAGGGGCGAGGCTGTTCGACGTGGGTGTCGAAGACGCAGCGCTAAGTTGGATTTCAATGCGCCCGGATATGGCGTGGTTCGTAGTGCGAGCCGTGGAAATCGGCGAACAGCTCGCCGATCTGGGGATGGCCCACCGGCTTGCCGCTGCGGTCGGGCAGCAGGTTTTGTTCGGAGACGTAAGCGACGTAGGTGGTTTGCGCGTTCTCCGCCAGCAGATGATAAAACGGCTGATCGCGGCGCGGGCGGACCTCCTCCGGAATCGACATCAGCCAATCCTCGGTGTTGGCGAACACGGGATCGATATCGAAGATCACACCTCGGAACGGGTAGACCCGGTGTTTGACCACCTGACCGATCCCGAACTTGGCGGTTTTCATGGTTACATCCCCGCGATACGCTGCGCCGTCGGCGCGCGGCCGCTCCGAGGATCCATCATGATGGGGCGCCAGCGGGGCGTCCGGACCTTGTGCGCGCACGTATTTTGCTCCCGATTGGGGGGTGATGCAACGCATCCCCGGACTTAGCACTCAACCTGGATATTATACACGAGGCGGAGCAAGGACCGTGCCGATATCGCGCAATCTTGAGAACCGCCGCGTCGTTCTGGCGGCGCGCCCGATCGGCATTCCGCAGGCCGAGCACTTCGCCTTCGACGCGGTGGCGGTGCCGGAACTCGGTGACGGGCAAATCCTGGTGCGCAATCGCTATTTGTCGGTCGATCCTGCCATGCGCGGTTGGGTCAATGCGGCGGCCAACTATGCGCCACCGGTGCCGGTCGGCGATGTCATGCGTTCGTTCGCCGCGGGCGAGGTGATCGCATCGGCGAGTGACCTTTTCAGGGCCGGTGACCTGGTCACCGGCATGTTCGGCTGGCAGCGCTATGCCGTCGTCGCGGCGACATCAGCACGTGCTGTCGCCCATCGCGATCTACCCTTGTCGACATCCCTGGGTGTGCTGGGCGCCAACGGCGTCACCGCGTACTGGGGTCTGCTGGGCGTCGGGCAGCCGAAGGCTGGCGACACGGTGGTGGTGTCGACGGCCGCTGGCGCGGTCGGCTCGGCGGTTGGCCAGATCGCTCGGCTGAAGGGCTGCCGCACCGTCGGCATTGCCGGCGGCGCCGAGAAAGTGCGGCAATGTCGCGACGTGTTCGGCTTCGACGCAGCGGTCGACTACAAGGCCGACGATTTTTCGATGGCCCTGGACGCAACCTGCCCGCAGGGTGTTGACGTCTATTTCGACAACACCAGCGGCGCCGTCAGTGATGCGGTGGTGGGCCGTCTTGCCATGCGCGCGCGGGTCGTGATCTGCGGCACGGCCTCGATCGCCAGCTGGGAACCATGGCCGACCGGCCCCCGGGTCGAGCGGCATCTGCTGGTGAAGCGGGCCCGGATCGAAGGATTTCTGCTGTTCGATTGGATGGACCGGTATGACGAGGCTGTTCGTGATCTGGCGACGTGGGTTCGCAGCGGAGAGTTCCGGTATCGCGAGCATGTCTTGAAGGGTTTCGAGCAGGCGCCGGATGCGATTGCCAGGCTGTATCGCGGCGAGAATCAAGGTAAGTTGCTAATAGAAATCGACTGATAGTGCCAAATCGTAGGCGTGCGTTGAAGGCCACCGAGGATCGGGTCCGTGGCGGAACGGATGGAGCTTTCCGCCTGACTCCGGTGGCGACAGGATTCTACTATGGTTGTGTCGGGACCGCCGTGCAGTGAGGCTGGTGCCGGAAGGAGAGCCCGCGTGGCGAGTGATTTCGCGGTCAAGTTCTGGGGGGTGCGGGGATCGATCGCCTGCTCCGGGCCGCAATATGTGCGTTACGGCGGCAACACCTCGTGCCTGGAGGTGACGGCCGGCTCGCGGCGTCTGATCTTCGACGCCGGCACCGGCGTGCGTCCATTGGGTGCCGAGTTGTGCCATAGCGACAAGCTCGACCTCGACATCTTTTTCACCCACACGCATTTCGACCACATCTGCGGGCTGTCGTTCTTCAAGCCGCTGTACATGCGCGACAACAAGGTGCGGATGTGGGCCGGGCATTTGGCGCCGATCCTGCGGTTGGTCGATGTGGTCAAGCAGATGATGATGGCGCCGCTGTATCCGGTGACGCTCGACATCTTCCTGGCCAAGGTCGAGTTTCGCGACTTCCGCAGCGGCGAGACGTTGCGGCCGGCTGCCGGCGTGCGCTTGCGCACGGCGCCGCTCAACCATCCCAACGGCGCCACCGGCTATCGCATCGAGCATGGCGGCAAGGCGATCTGCTACATCACCGACACCGAGCATCGCGGCGGTCCGCCCGATCCGGTCGTGGTCGAGCTCTGCCGCGACGCCGACGTGATGGTCTATGACAGCACCTACACGGACGCTGAATATCCGGCCCATCGCGGCTATGGGCATTCAACGTGGCAGGAAGGCATTCGCATCGCCGACGCGGCCAACGTCGGCAGTCTCGTTGTCTTCCATCATGATCCGTCCCATGACGATGATTGCATGGACGGCATCGAGCGGGAGGCCCAGGCGGCAAGGCCAGGCACGGCCAAGAACGGCCAGCCGCGCGTCATCGTCGCGCGCGAAGGCATGGTGATCGCGCCATGACGGCGCTGTCGCCGGCCGACCCGAGCGAAGCGAAAGACAACACCCCCGCCCGATGACAGCGCGCAAAACCTGGCGCCGCTTGCGCCTGGGACTGTCAACCATCCTGGGCTGGCGTCGCGCCGGCTGGTTCATTCCCTATCGCTACGCCGACACACTGCCCGCGGCGGGCGCATCGCCGCCCTATTCGGGGATCGAGCGGATGCTCGAGGCGCGGCGCGGCGACTTTGCCGCGATGCTCGATCGTATCGATGGATTGGCGGCGCCGCTGCGCGCGATCGCTGCATCATCGCCGCCGGGACCGGGCGCCGGGCGGCCACCGCGCTTCGATCAATCGTGGTTTCCGACGTTGGACGCGTGCGTCGCCTATGCGCTGCTGCGCGATCGTGCGCCGCGCCGCATCGTGGAGGTCGGGTCGGGGCACTCGACCCGCTTTCTGGCGCGCGCCCTGGCCGATGGCGACATCGATGCCGAAATCGTCGCCATCGATCCGGCGCCGCGCGCCGACATTGGCGCGCTGCCGCGCGTCAGGCTCATCCGTGACACGGTCCATCGCGCCGAGGACGCGGTCTTCGCGGCGCTGGAACCTGGCGACGTGCTGTTCATCGATTCCAGCCATATCCTGATGCCGGGCAGCGACGTGGACCTGCTGTTCAACCGCGTATTGCCCGATCTGCCCGCCGGCACGATCGTGCATGTCCACGACATCCTGCTGCCCGACGACTATCCGACATCCTGGGCATGGCGGAACTACAACGAGCAGCTCGCCGTCGTCCCCCTTCTGGCGGCCGGTACCTACACGCCGCTGTTCGCCAGCCACTTCGTGCGCACGCGTCTGGCAACGCGTCTGTCGGCGTCGGTCGCGTCGACATTGCCAAGACATCCCGAAGGCTTTCCGACCAGCCTGTGGCTGCGCAAGTCATGATGCTGTCGGCGCGCACCGGCTGCGCTAGATTGCGCGCATGAGGGCAGTGTCTCCGTTCGGCCGGTTGCGGGCATGGCTGATGGACGAGGGCCGCGACGAGGAGCCGCCGGCCCGCGTGCTCGAAACGATCCGCGCCCAGCAGGATCGCAGCGAAATTCTCGTCAGCGTCGCTCAGCTTCTGGCGATCGCTTTCTTTGCGACCCTGTATGGCGCCGCACCCATGGCCGAAGGCCAGATCCAACCCGTCACCATGGCGTCGCCGATCGAGTTTCTCGCCGCTCTGCTCGGGCTCGATCCCGAGCAGACGGTGCTGGCCGGACTGCGTCGCGCCGCATCCCAAATCGAGTTCGTGTTCGGTGTGCTCGGCATCTATGGCGTCGTCACGTTGCTGCGCCTGATCCTGGCGGTGCGCCGCCAGCTCGTGCCCTGGATGCTCTACGGCTCGGCGGTGATCGACATGGCGCTGCTGATGGCGGTGATCTGGAGCTTTCATCTGAAGTATGCGCAGCCGGCCACCTTCTACCTGAAGGCGCCGACCTTCATGTACGTGTTCATCTTCATTGCCTTGCGCGCCTTGCGCTTCGAAGCGCGCTACGTGCTGTTCGCCGGCGCCATGGGCGCGCTGGGCTGGACGATGCTGCTGCTGATCGTGCTGAACGGCCATGGCGGGCCGCCCAACATCACGCACGACTACGTCGAATACATGCAGGGCAACGCCACGCTGGTCGGCGCCGAAGTCGACAAGATCGTTGCCGTGCTGCTGGTGACCCTGATCCTGGCGCTTGCCATATCGCGGGCCCGGCGTCTGCTGGTGCGCGCCACGGCCGAGCGTGCCGCGGCGCAGGATCTGTCGCGGTTCCTGGCGCCGGAAGTCGCCGACCGTATTCGGCGCAGTGTGTTGAAGATCGCCGCCGGCGAGGGTGAGCTGCGCGATGCCACCATTCTCACCACCGATTTGCGCGGCTTCACGCAACTGTCGACGACCATGGATCCCGGTTCGGTGATGAAACTGCTGCAGGAATACCAGGGCCGGATCTGCCCCGCGATTCAGGCCGCCGGCGGCAGTATCGACAAGTACCTCGGTGACGGCATCCTCAGTTCATTTGGCGCGGCGCGGCCGACCGATACCTACGCCGCGGATGCCTTGCGCGCGGTGGATGCCGCGGCGGAGGCGGTCGCGGAGTGGAACGCCGAGCGGGCCGGGCGCGGCTTGCCGCCGATCCGCGTCGGCATGGCGCTGGCCTCGGGTCGGGTGGTCTTCGGTGCCGTCGGCGATGGTGATCGGCTCGAATACACGGTCATCGGCGATGCCGTGAACCTTGCCACCAAGCTGGAGAAACATACCAAGGAGGAGAACGTGCGGGCCCTGTGCGACGCAGGCACCTACGCGCTTGCCGTGAGCCAGGGATATGCGTCGTCGGTGCAACGGGAACGCCGGGCGGCGCGCAGCATCGGTGGTGTTGCCGGGCCGCTGGACCTCGTCGTCCTGGTGCCGTGAGCGTGGTCGCATCTTGAGCGTGGCCGGGCGCCATGATGTTGCCTGATTTCAAGGCAAACGGCGGCCTGCGACCCCATGTCCTTGCCCTTTGTGCGCCTACGCCTTATGTAATGAGGGACGGCTCGGGGCCGGCTCGTTCCGGGGGTTCCCGTGGGCAATATCGACATCATTCTGATCGCGTTGGTGGCAGTCTTCCTGGTGCTGAGGCTGCGTTCCGTGTTGGGACGGCGCACCGGCAATGAGCGGCCGCCGTCGCAACAGCAGGATCCCTTTACGCCGCCGCCACCGTCGGCACCGCCCTTCCCCACCGGCGAGCCGCGCCGGGACAACGGCAACGTTGTTACCATGCCGCGGCAGCCCGACCGTCCGGCGGCGACCGCTGGCGGTACGCCGGTCACTGTTGCCGCCGCGGCGACAGCAGGCGTGGGACTCATTCGCAGCGCTGATGCGACGTTCGATCCGATCGGTTTCGGCGGTGGTGCCCGCGGTGCCTTCGAGATGATCGTCGGGGCGTTCGCCAAGGGCGATGTCGCTGCCCTGCGCACGCTGCTGGACGATGCCACCTTCGGCAGCTTCGAAGCGGCGATTCGCGATCGCCAGTCCCGCCAGCAGACGCTGGAGACCAATCTGGTCGGCTTCCTGTCGACCGAGATCGTCAATGCCGAAATGCAAGGGTCGCGCGCGCTGGTCTCGGTGCGGTTTGTCACCGAACAGATCAACGTGACGCGTGACGTCGACGGCCTGGCTGTCGATGGCAATCCCAACACCGTCGAGCGGGTGACCGATTTGTGGACCTTCGCGCGCGACACGCGCTCGAACGATCCCAACTGGCTGTTGGTGCGTACCGCATCCGAGTAGTCATCATCGGTAGTCGCGGTCCTCGTCGGATGGACCGCGCCGAGTGCCGTCATCCGGGGCCGTCCGCCCCGACATCGCCACGATCCCAGTTTCCCATCAGCCCGTGGGGCGGGTTGTGTGCCGTGCTGTTTGCTTTAGGATCAGGTGATGAATAAGAAAAAGTCGGTCGTGGGAGCAGGGGCCCGCAGGTGGGGGTACGCTGCGCAGGTTCTGGTCGTTGCGACACTGGTGCTGGGCGGATGTGCCGGCGGCGCCGGCAACAGTCCACGACGCCAGGCGCTGGCGCCCGCCACATTCAATGATCTCCCGGGCTGGCAGCAGGACACCCAGGCCGAAACCATCGGCGCGCTGCGCCGGTCCTGTCCGCGCCTGGCGAGTGGCGACGGCACGCGCATCCGGACCAGTGGTGGCGAGGTGCACACGACCGCGGAGCAGTGGCGCAAAGTCTGTACGGCGGCCGAAGCGGTTGCGCGCGACAATCATCGTGGTGCCCGCGCGTTCTTCGAGCGCTATTTCGACGTGCTGGCGATCGCCGGCCCGGGCGGCGACGGGCGTTTCACCGGCTACTATGAGCCCGAGATCAAGGGAAGCCGCGTGCCCAGCCGGCGCTTTACAATTCCCGTCTATCGCCGACCCCCCGATCTGCAGAACGACAAGGCGTATCTGACGCGCGCCGAGATCGAGAACGGCGCTCTGCGCGGCAAGGGCCTCGAACTCGCCTATGTCGAGGACATGATCGGCCTGTTCGAGATGCACGTGCAGGGCTCCGGCCGCATCGCGCTCGCCGAAGGCGGCGTGATGCGCCTGGGTTTCGACGGCACCAACAGTCGGCCCTACACGGCGCTGGCCAGGGTGCTGATCGACGATGGCGCGTTGAAAGCGGACGAGGCCACATGGCCCGGGATCCGCACCTGGCTGCAGAAGAATCCGACCAAGGCCCGTGAGACGATGCGCAAGAACGAGCGCTACGTCTTCTTCAAGGACACTGGTGGTGCCGGAGCCGTGGGCGCGCAAGGCGTGGCGCTGACATCGGGGCGATCGATGGCGGTCGATCCGGCGTTCGTGCCGTACGGGCTGCCGATCTATATCGACACCAGTCGGCCGGCGCCCAACAAGCCCGGCGAGACCGTGACGTTCCGCCGGCTGATGGTGGCGCAGGATACCGGTGCGGCGATCAAGGGACCGGTGCGCGGCGATGTCTTCTTCGGCGCCGGATCGGCGGCTGCCGACTCGGCCGGCCGCATGAACAGCAGTGGCCGCTGGTGGATCCTGGTGCCGAAACAAGGCTGAGGGCCGTGGCGTCGCGCGGGGCTAGCCACGGGCGATCGGCATATGCCTGGCTAGGTCCGCTCGTATCGGCACTGTTGGTGGCCAGCATGGTCTTCGTGCTGGCCCTTTTTGTTGTCCTTTACGTGCCGCCGGCCTGTCAGGTCATCGACATCGAGGCGATCTGCGGCCAGAGCTTTTTCCGCAAGGTGAAGGCCGTCTTCTGGGGCAAGGATTCGCGCAACACCGTGCTGACGGTGACGTTAACCTATTTCGGCGTCGTCGTACCGTTGGCGTGGAAATTCATCGACGACGCGCGTCGCATATCACGCGAGCGCATCGAGCTGGTCAAGGCGCTGACGGCCGAGGTCCACGCGATGACCTTTGTGTCGGCGGAAGAGACCGACTGGGCGGCGATACACGCCAGTATCGAGAATGGCCGGCATCCCTATGCGCTGCCCGAACCGCTCGACACGCCGGTGTATGACCGCTTGCTCAATGATGTGTCGTCGCTCGACGACGGCACCTTCACCGTCGTGCATGCGTTCTATCGCGCCAAGAAGCTATCCAGCGAAAGCACGAAGGCATTTCAGACCGATGCGCTCTGCCGCAGTCTGCCGGCATGGCGGCGCGTCAATCTCCTGCCGTACCTGGCGGACCTCGAACGGCAAACCACGGCATTGGGATATGCGACGATGCTGCTGCTGGAGCCTGGCGTTTCGGCCAGCGCGCGCAAACGGGCTCAGGAACTCGGCAGGGCACTGGCGACGCGGGTCGTCGAACCCGACGAGCTCGCCACGACGCTGGGCGAGCTCACCGGCGCTTTCAATGCGGTCTTCAAACGACCGGGGGGTTCGGGCCCTTAACCATTTTCCGCTCCATCAGGAGACCTGAAGGTAAGCCGTCGGCGCGCGCGATACAATGTGCGGCAATGTGCCTCCGGTGCTGGCCCGCCATACGCAGGCAGCATTGTCCCCTCCGTCTGCATCCCGTATGACCTTTTCATGACCCATCCGCCGGTTTCCGCTCCAGCGCCATCCGATCGGCCGCCAGGCCTCGGCTGGACTGTCGGTCTGTTCGTCACCTGTCTGGTCGACATGTTCCGCCCGTCGGTCGGCTTCGCGGCCGTGAAGCTGCTGGAGGATGCCGGCTGCCGCGTGGTGGTGCCCGATGTACAGACCTGCTGCGGTCAGCCGGCCTACAACTCAGGCGACAGGGGCGATGCGCGTCGGGTGGCGGCGCAGGTGGTGTCGGCCTTCGAAGGCTTCGATCACGTCGTCGTTCCGTCAGGCTCCTGCGGCGGCATGATCGCGCACCATTTCCCCGACCTGTTTGATGACGATCCGTCCATGCGGCGCCGGGCTGAGGCGCTGGCCGGCAAGACGCACGAGCTGATGTCGTTCCTGGTCGATGTGCTGGGCGTGCGGCGTGTTGCGGCACGCTACGATGGCAGCGTCACCTACCATGACTCGTGCTCGGGCCTGCGCGAGCTGGGGGTCAAGGCGCAGCCGCGGACGCTGCTGGCTTCCGTCGATGGATTGAAGCTGGTCGAGATGGCGAACCCCGAAGTGTGCTGCGGCTTCGGCGGCACGTTCTGCGTGAAGTATCCCGACATCTCCAACGCCATGCTGGTCGACAAGACCGCCGACATCGGCGCGACGGGCGCCGGCACATTGCTCGCCGGTGATCTCGGCTGCCTGATGAACATGGCGGGCAAACTGCAGCGCGACGGCCAGGCGGTACAGGTTCGCCACACCGCCGAAGTGCTGGCCGGCGCGGGTGACATCGCCGCGATCGGCGAGCCCGAAGCAGCGTAGGACGACAACGAGGCCAAGCCATGCAGTCGACCGCTCACGCGTTCAAGGACAATGTCGAGCACGCGCTGGTCGACGGCAACCTCCAACAGTCACTGGCCCTGCTCAAGGTCGGCTTCTCCGAACGCCGTCGCCAGGCCGTCGAACGGCTGCCCGAGTTCGAGGCGCTGCGCGACCGGGCACGCGACATCAAGAACCATGCGCTGGCCCATCTCGATTTCTACCTCGAGGCTTTCGAGGCCAAGGTGACGGCGCTGGGCGGCCACGTGCACTGGGCGCCGACCGCGCAGGATGCGCGCGACATCATTCTCGACATCTGCCGTGAGGCTGGCGCGCGCACGGTGACCAAGTCGAAGTCGATGATCGCCGAGGAGATCGCGCTCAACGACCATCTTGCGGCCAACGGCATCGAGCCGGTCGAGACCGATCTCGGCGAATACATCATCCAGCTGCGCCGCGAACCGCCCAGCCACATCATCGCGCCGGCGGTACATCTGACCAAGGACCAGGTCGCCGACACGTTCTTCGAACATCACCGCAAGCTCGGCTTCGACAAACGGCTGACCGAACGCAGCGATCTCGTTGCCGAGGCGCGCCAGGTGCTGCGCCGGCGCTTCCAGGAAGCCGATGTCGGCATCACCGGTGCCAATTTCCTGGTCGCCGAGACCGGTAGCTCGATGCTGGTCACCAACGAGGGCAACGCCGATCTGGGCAACACCCTGCCGCGCGTACACGTCGTGATCGCCAGCATCGAGAAGGTGATCCCGACCCTGGAGGATGCGGCCACGCTGCTGCGCGTGCTGGCGCGCTCGGCCACCGGCCAGGAATGGTCGAGCTATACCACCTTCAATACCGGTCCCAAGCGGCCTGAAGATCCCGACGGCCCGGCGCACTACCATGTGGTGCTGCTCGACAACGGCCGCAGCGGCGTGCTGGGCACCCAGATGCAGGACATGCTGCGCTGCATTCGCTGCGGCGCCTGCATGAATCACTGCCCGGTCTACGCCGCCATCGGCGGCCATGCCTATGGCTGGGTCTATCCGGGACCGATCGGTGCCGTGCTGACGCCGCAACTCATCGGCGTCGAGGAAGCCGGCAATCTGCCCAACGCCTCGACCTTCTGCGGTCGTTGCGAAAGCGTGTGTCCGGTGCGCATTCCGTTGCCCAAGCTGATGCGGCACTGGCGTGAACGCGAGTTCGAGCGTCATTTGACGCCGGCGTCGGTCCGCCAGGGTCTGGCATTATGGGCGTTCCTGGCGCGCCGGCCCGCGCTCTACCGCCGCGTCACCGGCATCGCCAACCGCGTGCTGGCGCTGTTCGGCCGCGTCGCCGGCCGTTACGCCTGGTTGCCGCTGGCCGGCGGCTGGACACGTTACCGCGATTTCCCGGCACCGCAGCGCGGCGGCACATTTCACGCGCAATGGCGTGCGCGTGGCGGTGCCCGCCGATGAGCGCGCGCGATCAGGTGCTTGGCGCCATCCGTCGTTCGCTGAAGCGCGGTGCGCTGTCGGGCGACGCCCGCGTTGCAGCCGAGGCGCGGCTGCGCGAGCATCCCGTCAACATCGTGCCGGTGCGCACCACGGGTACGCAGGACGATCGGGTCCGGTTGCTGGAGCAGTGGGCGACGTTCAACCAGGCGACGACCGCCCGCGTCGCGGCAGCCGAGGTACCGGGTGCCGTCGCGGACTACCTCGCCGCGAACAATTTGCCGGCCCGTGTGGTCATGGCGCCGGACCCGGCGCTCGATCGCTACGATTGGAACAGCCGGCCGATGCTGCAGCGGCGCCGCGGCCTGCCCGAGGATGCCGATCGTGTTGCCGTGACCGGTGCGCTGGCCGGTATCGCCGAGACCGGCACGTTGGTTTTTGCATCCGGACCGGACCATCCGACCTCGCTCAACCTGCTGCCGGAAACGCATGTCGCTATCCTGCGCGAGGCCGACGTGGTGGGGCCGCTGGAAGAGGTGTTCACGCGCCTGCGCGCGCGCTACGGTGAGGGTGTGATGCCGCGGACCGTCAATACCGTGACCGGCCCCTCGAGGACGGGTGACGTCGAACAGCAGCTCGAGCTGGGTGCGCATGGTCCGCGTCGCCTGCACATCCTGATTGTACGCGATTGAACGTGGGGCGCGGGCGCGATGGATCAGCCGGCGCAAATCAAGGTGGTGGGCACCAGCGCCGCGCGTGAGGTCGATGGACTGCTCGATGTCGTGGCCGGCACCCGCCGATCCGGTCCGTTGTCAGTGCTGCAGGTCGGTGCGCGCATCGCGCCGGTCGACAAGGCGGAGCGCAACTGGCGACACCTGGTCGCGGCGAAGTACGGCAAGCGGGCCCGGTTTGTCGGCCTCGATATCGAGGCCGGGGACAATGTCGATGTGGTGTCCGACATTTGCGGCGAGCCGGCGGCGCTGGACCGGGCGCTGGGCGGCACGCGTTTCGATTTGATCGTGTGCGAGCACGTGCTGGAGCACGTGCGCGCACCGTGGCGGGCGACAGCGACGGTGCAGGCGTTGCTGGCCCCGGGCGGTCATCTGCTGGTGGTAGTGCCCTGGGTGCACGCGCACCACGCGCGGCCCGACGACTACTGGCGAATGTCGTTTGCCGGTGTTGCGCTGCTCTTCGAGGCGCTCGACATCGTCGGCCTTTTCTACACCGGCACCGCCGCCGGCCTCGACATTGCCTATCGCGTGACGCGCGGTGATGCGCTGGAGCTGTCGCCGGCGATAGGCGCTGTCGAGCAGGGCCTGTTCCAGGTCACGCTGGACCATGCCGACAACAAGGATCTGCTGGAGCGTCAGCCGGGCCAGCGCCTGGCGCTGTCGCGTGCCTACATGCCGGCGATGCTGGTCAATGTCGTGGCGCGCAAATCGGGGCAATCCGCCCCTTGACCTTCGCGGCCGGATCGCCGATCCAACCGGGCATGTTGTCGCGCGTGTTTTTGCATTGCTTCATGGTGAGCTTGTCGAACCATGAAGCGGTTCGCACGGTCGTTCGTGCGAGGCCTTCATGGTTCGATCCGGTGAATGCGGAGCATTCACCTATGCTCACCATGAAGGCTATGATCGCCCGCCTGCTGGCGGCAGTGCTGGCATTGACTCCGGTGCTGGCCGCCGCCCAGACGCCGGCGCCGAACCAACCATCGCGGCCGCGCGTGGCGCCGGCCCCAAAGGGCGGCAAGCCGGCGCAGAAGCCGGGACCCGCGGCGCCGACCACGCCCAAAGCGACCGTGGTGACCGAGGGCAACTTCCCGCCGTTCAACATGCTGGATGCGCAAGGCAAGCCGGCCGGTTTCGAGGTCGAGCTCGCCACGGCGATCTGCCAGCGCGCCAAGATCGAGTGCAAGATCGTCGCGGCGAAGTGGGATGACATCATGCCCGGACTGCTCGACAAGCGTTACGACATCGCCATGGCATCGCTGCAGATAACATCGGAGCGGCGCAAGTACATTGCCTTCAGCCGGCGCTACTACACCGCACCGGCGACATTCGTGACGGCCAAGGAAGCTGCCGTGCCGGACGGTGCGCCGGTGCTGATGCGCGGCAAGACCGTGGCAACCCAGCGCGCTACGACGTTCGCCGACTATCTTGAGCGTACCTTCCGCAAGACCATCAAGCTGCGCCAGTTCCCGACCGCGGACGAGGCGCGCCGCGAACTGGCGACCGGCAAGGTCGACGCCATGCTGGGCGACAAGGTCGCCTTGTGGAAGTGGCTGGCCTCGCCCGAGGGCGCCTGCTGCGCCTTCTTCGGCCAGGACATCAAGGACACGCGCACGCTGGGAGAAGGCGTGGCGGCAGGTTTCCGCAAGGACGATCTGAAGTTGCGCGAAGCCTTCAACAAGGCGCTCGCCGAGATGATCGCCGATGGCGCTCACAGGAAGATCGCCGACCGCTACTTCCCGTTCCCGATCTACTGACCTCAGTCTCCCAGCAGCTTGCCCGTACGGTCGGGCAGCTTCTCGCGGCCGGCGATCTTGGCCACGCGATCACCAGGCCGGACCAGGCCGGGGCTCGCCCGGGCGAAGAGCACGCCGTCCACGCGGGTGCGCAGGACGGTGCGTGCGTCGTCGCCCGGATGCGCTGCCGCGATCAGCGTGCCCACGGTGTCGCCAGCGGCCACCCGCGCGCCCGGCGCGATTGCTGGCACCCACAGGCCAGTGCCCGGCGCCTTCACGACGTCGACACCCTCCAGTGGTGTGGCATCGCAGCGCGCGATGGGTGCCGCCGGTGCGGTGCCGGCAATCACGCCGCGGCTCTGGAGCCAGTCGAACAGCGCCGCTGCATCGCCTGCGGCCAGCGCATCGTCGATGTCGATCTTGCCGCGCAGTTCGATCGTGGCTGCGAGGCAGGCGTCCGACGGGATCGGCTTGTCGGGATACGCCGCTGCGAGGTGCCACCACGGGCGGCTCAGGCATTCGTCAAACGGCACATCGCCTGAGTCGGCGGCAGCCAGCACGGCGGCCGCACTCAACCGCGCGGCGAGATCGCCAAAAGCCGCCGACTGTTGCGGCACGATGTACAGGTGCAGCGCCGACTGATCATCGCAATGCAGGTCGAGCGCGATATCGGCGTCGACGGCGTGACGCTGCAGGATCAGCTTCAGCACGTCGCTTTCGTCGAGCGGGTCGCGCTGATCCAGCAGGCGCGCCGCGGCATCCCGGATCAACGCGACGTTGCGACCGGCATTGTCGCCCAGGTGATCCTTCACGGCGTCCGTCAGCAGCGTCCGCAATTCGATAAAGCCGCGATTGAAATTGCCCGCGCCGTCCAGCGCGTAGCGCCCGACAAGGTAGCCGCCGACATGCTGGGCAAGCCCGATGGGATTGGCGAGCGTCACGAGGGCGACTTCGCCCACGATCCCGCCGTCGCGTTCGGCGCGCTGCAGCCGCGCCGCGAGATGGTGCAGGACCAATACACCCGGCAGCTCATCGGCGTGCAGTGCCGCCTGCAGCCACACCTTGGGGCGCGCCCCTGCTGCGCCGAAGCGGTGCACGACAAGATGGCGCTCCGTGCCGGGCGCCGGTGACGGCAACGCGATGCGATCGATCCGGGCCATGGATCCCTCTTGTGATGGCGCGCGGCGCAACACCGGCGGGACGAGCACGGTAGGCGGCCTGCGGGCGTCGTCAAGCGACGCGAGGACCGTATCGAGGCAGCGCGCAAGGTGCCGTTTGTGCCGAAGTCGGAATGAAATGAAGCCGATATCCGCACGAATTACTTGGCGATCCGCATCACGACCGGGCCGGTTGTGGATTGATTTACCGCCGCGACTGAGAACGAAAGTTTCGTTGATTTGTTGACGCGCAGTAACGGTGAGTACTAGCTAAATAATGTCGGGTTGGGGCTCGACGTTCACAAGGGATTTGAACATGCGAGTTCGAGGAATTCTACGGGCTTCAGCCTTTGCTGCGCTCCTTGCGCTCGCAGCTGGCTGTAACAACGATCGCAGCAGCGTGGTGACAACGTCGAATGGCGGCAGCAGCTCCGGCGGCAGTTCCAGTGGCGGCTCGAGCGGTGGGCTTTCGTTGTTGCCGACGGTCACCGGCACGGCGGGCGGTCTCACCCAGGGCGTGGTGAAGCTCACCGGCGACACGCTTTCCGTGCTGGGCGGCACATTGAGCAACCTCGGCACCAACCTGCCCGTGGTGGGTGGTTCGGTCGTTGTTCTCGGCATTGCGGTCGATCGCACCGGCCAGGGCGTGTCGGGCCTGGGTGATAGCCTCGCCGGCCTGTTCACGCGCGTCGGCACCGTCAGCATCAACCCGCTGCTGGGCAGCGGCGGCTTGCTGACACCCATTCTGACCAGCGTCGGCCAGGTTCTGGCGCCGACCATCGGTGTCCGCGGCCTGACCGGCCCGATCACGGGTCCGCTGCTGGTTCAGGTTGCCAGCATCGTCAACTCGCAGTCGCTGCTGTCGGCGCTGCAGCCGATCCTCAACCCGATTCTGGCACCATTGATCGCCACCAACGTGTCGGCGAACTCGCTGCCGATCCTGGCCAGTCTCAATGTCGGCGCCAACCCGTTGCTGGGCAACGTGCTGGGCGGGCTGCTGGGTGGATCCGGTGCCAATGGTGGTCTGTTGGGTGGCGTGTTGGGTGGTGGCTCGAGTGGTGGTGGTGGTTTGTTGAACGGCGTTCTCGGTGGCGGCAGTTCCGGTGGCGGCCTGCTGAACGGCGTCCTCGGCGGCGGCAGCTCCGGTGGTGGCCTGCTGAACGGCGTCCTGGGTGGTGGCAGCTCCGGTGGCGGCCTGCTCAACGGTGTCCTCGGCGGCGGCAGCTCCGGTGGCGGTGGCCTGTTGGGCGGCGTCCTCGGCGGTGGCGGCGGCACCAGCGGCTCGGGTGGCGGTCTTCTGGGCGGTGTCCTGGGTGGTGGCACCGGCGGTTCCAGTGGCGGCAACGCGGGTAGTGGTGGGCTGTTGGGTGGCTTGCTGGGCGGTGGCTCGAACAATAACGGCGGCCTACTGGGTGGCCTCCTGCGTTGACCTGCGGACGGTGAGGTCGCCTGGTCGCGACCTCACCTATTTCTCTCTCTCTGGGGCATGATGGCCCCTCGTGCACAACTGTCCGGGGACTTCGTCCCCGGACTTTTTCCATATCAGGCGTTTGGTACCTGTTGCGTCCGGCCGATCTGCGCGCACGAGCATGCAACCAGCCATTCCCGGTTGGGATGGCGTCCAGATTGGCACCGAGCGCCCCGAGATTCACTCCAGTCCTCCCGGAAATGGAATGAACTCCAACCGGAACCGGAACAACCATAGGTAACTATGCTTCCGGGAATGATTTCGAACCTGGCGGAATTTCCTGCCAGAAATGAAAACGAAAGTATCCGCACCCGCGTTGACGTACGAGGTGAGCGAATATTACTTTTGATTATCGGGAAGTAAGCCCGATTTTTCAAAAAGGAATTTAATATGCACGCTCGAGAATTATTGCGGGCGGCGGCACTTGGGGCAGCACTTGTTGCACTCGCCGTCGGTTGTACCGACAAGGATAAGAGCCTGACCACTACTTCAACCGGCCAGGGTGGGAGCAGTGGTGGCGGCAGTTCGGGGGGTGGTGGTGGCAATGGTGGCAATGGTGGTAATGGCGGAAACGGTGGTGGCGGCAGTTCCGGCGGCGGCCTCGGCACCGGACTCGTCCTGTTGCCCACCATTACAGACACCGCCGGCGGCCTGACACAGGGCGTCGTCAAGCTGACGGGCGATACGCTGTCCGTCCTGGGCGGCACCATCGCCGGACTCGGCGCCGGGTTGCCGTCGCCGCTCGGCGGTTCCGTGGTGGTCCTCGGTACCGCTGTCGACCGTACGGGCACCGCTGTGGCCGGCCTGGGTGACTCGCTGGCGACCGCCTTCCATCGCGTCGGCACGCTCAGCATCAATCCGCTGCTGGGTACCGGTGGTCTGCTGACGCCTGTCCTCGCCAGCACTGGCCAGATCCTGGCACCGACAATTGGCGTCAACGGTCTGACGGGTCCGCTGACGGGTCCGGTGCTGGCGCAGGTTTCCAGCTTGGTGAATTCACCGACTCTGGCGCCGCTGTTGGGTGGCGTTCTCAACCCGGTGCTTCAGCCCCTGCTGAGCACGGCCGGAACACCCAACAACCTGCCGCTGCTGCAGCAACTAGGCAGCATCACGGGCGGCACGCTTAACGTTGGTGCCAATCCGCTCCTGACCGGTGTGCTCGGCGGCTTGCTGGGCGGCGGCGGTTCGAGTGGTGGTGGCAGCGGCCTGCTGGGCGGCGTCCTCGGCGGCGGCGGCAGCGGCGCAAGTGGCGGCCTGCTGGGCGGCATCCTCGGCGGTGGCGGTGGCACCAGCGGTTCGGGTGGCGGCCTGCTGGGCGGCGTCCTCGGCGGCGGCACCACGGGCGGCACCAGCGGTGGCACGTCTGGCGGCACGTCCGGCGGCGGCGGCATCCTGGGTGGCGTTCTGGGTGGCGTTCTCGGCGGTAACACGTCTCAGGGCGGCAATTCGAGCAACGGAGGTCTGCTCGGCGGCATCCTGGGTGGTGGTTCGGGCAACAACTCGGGCAACAACGGCGGCCTGCTGGGTGGCATCCTGGGCGGCGGTCGCCGCTAGAGACTCACTGACGGTTGGTCCCATGTGGACCAACCGTTAGGTCCAAGACGGACAGTCTTTACAACTCGCTCGTGCCCGCCCAGGGCACCGTCGGTAGGCTTGATCCGGGGGTTTGAGTACCCGGCCTCCGGATCACCGCATCCTCCGTTAGATGCGCAACCTCGCTGCAGAAAAAAAATGGTGGGATCGAAGTTTGCGGAATGTTTGTTCCGCCTGTTTTTGGGGGTAGTCCTCATGTATCCGTCGGTTTCCTGGGGCCAAGGTGCAGTGCTCGATCCTTCAAGGGTCGGTCGCGAGCTCCAGGGCGTCGATCCGACAACACCGCGGCGGGACGTGGCTGTCCCCAAGACCCGCCCCGGCTTTACCATCGATCCGGCGATCGCCGGCCGTACCGTCACGGTACGCAAAGTGGTCCTGGAAGGCGTCACCGGCTTTCAGGCGGCCGACCTGGAAGGCCTGTTCTCCGGCGTGGTCAACAAGACCGTGACCTTGAGCGAGCTGGGCCAGGCAATCGACAACATTTCGCGCAAGTATGAAGAAGCTGGTTACGTCTTCTACAACGTGCTGATGCCCAACCAGGATTTTGCCGACGGTACCGTGCGCATCGTCGTGGTCGAGGGCTTCATCACGACGATCGAGTTCACCGGACCGCAGGCCAATGCCGGTGTCACCGGCAGGATCGGCGGCATCCTGGGTAATCTTCGCGACAAACGGCCAATGCGCCGTGCCGCGCTGGAACGCTACCTGTTGCTGGCCAACGAGATCCCCGGCGTCAAGATCGATGCCGACGTGCAGCCCGACGGCACCGGCAAGCTCGGCGCGCTGAAGCTGATCGTGCAACCGAAGGTGACCTACCTGCAGGGCATCGGTCAGATCGACAACTATCAGAACGTGCCCGGTAACGGCCTGAACTTCCGCCTCGGCGCGATCGCCAACTCGGCGCTGGGCTGGGGCGAGTCGACGGAATTCCGCTGGCTGTTCGCGACGCCCTGGAAGACGCTGCACCTGTTCGACTTCCGTCATTCGGAGCCGATCACCGACGAAGGCGATCGCTTCGACGCCATCGTGCAGTACGTGCAACAGCGGCCGAAAACGATCTTCAACGGTTCACGTATCGATTTTCGCGGCGAGTCGTTCTACGCCCGCGTCCAATATCGCTACCCTGTCATTCGCGCCGTCGCGGAGAACATGACTGCCTTCGCGGCCATCGACTTTATCGACGTCGACTACAAGATCGAAGGCTTTCATCTGCCCGGTGACTCCTTGCGCGTAGCACGCATCGGCGTCGTCTACGCCAGCAAGGATGGGTTGGACGGTATCTGGAATGCCACGGCTCAGGCGAGCATCGGCGTGAGCATCTTCGATGCGCGCGCCAGCGGCCGTTTGAAAGCCGACGCCAGCTTCCAGAAATTCACGCTCAACGTCGAGCGCACGCAGTCGCTCTTCGGCAACCCCGATTTCAACGTGGTCACCAAGGCCACCGGCCAGGTCGCGACAGGAACGGTCCCCAATGCCGAGGTGTTCGGCTATGGCGGCCGTGACTTCGGCCGGCCGTTCACGACACTGGAAACCGTCGGCGACCACGGCTTTGCCATCTCCGGCGAAATCCGCTGGCGGCCGCCGATCGACTTCAT
>Ga0187894_10001844_pt1 | contig 26428 bp, 19 predicted proteins | sample GBC1701081metaG_FD_136650 | JGI IMG/M metagenome (GOLD analysis project Ga0187894, IMG submission 136650) | White microbial mat communities from a lava cave in the Kipuka Kanohina Cave System on the Island of Hawaii, USA - GBC170108-1 metaG ... | reverse complement strand
GATACCGTAGACAGATGACGAAGAACCGAAGACGAATTGTCTTATTCCGTGGTGACGCGCAAGTTCGAGGAGATTGACGGTGCCGTTGATGTTGGTTTCGGTGTAGAGCTGTGGCTCGGCGAGCGAAGGACGCACGCCGGCGCGCGCGGCCAGGTGCACGATGCAATCAAACCGGTTTTGGTTGAAGAGTTGCTCCAGAGCGGCGCGATCGCGAATGTCCACTTCGGCCAGTTTGAAACGTGGGTCTTTGCGGTGCTCGCTGATGTTCTCGCGTTTGATTTGTGGTTCGTAGAAGTTGTTGAAGTCGTCAACAACAGTGACGCGTTCGACGTCACTTTGCAGCAAGCGATCGACGAGATGAGATCCGATGAAGCCAGCGCCGCCGGTTACGAGAAGATTTTTCATCGCTTCTTTGTAGCATAAATCCACAAATGCCAGCCCCATCGCGAAGCGAGTTTGGCTTCGACGGAGCGCGGGAGCACGGGACCGAGTATCGGCAGCCAGCGTTTGTTGAGGAAGTAAGGACGGAGTTCGAGCTGTTCGAAGTCGTTGAAAAGCTCGCGCGCTTCTGTGCGTGAATAGACTCGCGCGAGTGGATTGCCGGCGCCGTCGGTGTTGCGGCTTAGGAACTCATTCGAACTCAGATAAGCGCGATCCGATCGCAGTTGTCGTGCGTGTTCGCGCAACGACTCCTCGCTCTCGCCGGTGAGCGCGCGCACGAGCTTTACGCCTGCGTTCCAACGCAGCAGGTGCACGCCGGCGCGCCGGAGTACGGAAATATTGATGCGGTAGTTATACGAATCGCGATGATAAAGCATGACGACGGCGCGGCCGCCGGGACGCAGCACACGATGAATCTCGCGAACGGCTGCTCGGGTGTCGGGTGTGTGATGCAGTACGCCATGTGAATAAACCAGATCAAATGAATCATCCGGAAAATCCAGTTGTTCCGCATCGGCCACGCGGAACTGTCCGCTTAAATTGAAAAGCTCAAAACGCCGGCGCGCGAGATCGACAGCGGCTTCCGTTAAATCGATACCGGTGTAGCGCGCTCCGGCTTTGGCGAACTGCGCACCGTCAGTTCCCAGTCCACAACCGATCTCGAGCACGTCGAGATCTTTTGTTTCCGTGAAGCCTGCGGCAGCGGGAATATGCCACTCTTTCATGTAGCGATGTTCTTCGACGAGTTCATAAAACCTGCGTGAGCCGGGGTGGGCGTCGGCAAACTTGGTCCCGCAGGGATGCTCCTGCCAGAACGCTCGTACTTGTTCTTTGAGTTGGGAATTCGCTTCAGACATCGTGAAAGCGCCTGAAGCATAACAGTCGATGAAGTGTCGAGACAAAGATCGGTTTTACTCCGCTGTCTTGTGCCGCAAGGCCGGTCTTGCTGGGCGAAGCCGCCCATGCGGCACAAGAGCAGCGAAGATCGCTGGGGTGAGGATCCCAAATCCGGCTAAGGACACCCACCAGTCCTCCAGTTGACATTGCCCCCTCTCTCAACTGGGCCGGATCAAACGCACTGACGAGACTCTCTCGGTTCTTGCCATTCGCGAGACTTGCTCGTAGAATCACGCAGCCTGAAATGGCCGCGGCGCTTGGCGACGCGACGAACTATACTCACACTACAAGCAGAAATCTTTAGAACTAAATCAAAAAGTTCTCAATTGTTCTCAAGGTGGGAGCACTACTCACGGTGTATATGTCTCATAGCGATAACCTCACTTACGAATTTGGCCCATATCGCCTCGATCTTGCGCTTCTTCGCTTGACGCGCGAAGGCGAGAAAATCTCACTCCCGCCTAAAGCCGTGGAGATCCTCACGCTGTTAGTTACTAATGCCGGTCAATTGGTGGAGAGAGATTTTCTTTTGAAGGAAGTCTGGCCCGACACGTTTGTCGAAGAGTCGAACCTCGCGCAAAACATTTTTCTTCTGAGGCGAGCGTTGGGGGATGAACGCAATGGTCCAAAGTACATCGAGACTCTACCGCGTCGCGGCTATCGATTTATCGCGAGCGTCAGGGTTGCTCATGCCGGCGGTGCGGATGGCGTAGTCGTTGAGTCAGAGACTCAGGCGCAGGACTCCATTGGTGAGGCTGGTTCGCAGCGCACCGTGATCGCGGTGCTGCCGTTTGTTAACGCCACCGGCGATCCGGGTGTGGAATACCTGTCTGAAGGCATTACGGACAACATCACTAACAATCTGTCGCGTGTTTCGCAGCTGCGGGTAATGTCGCGCAGTGCGGTGTTTCGCCGCAGGAAAATCGTTTTCGATCCGTTGGTGGTGGGAAGAGAGTTGGGTGCGAAGGCTGTTCTGGTGGGACAGGTTAATGCGCGACCGGGGGGAATTGCGATCAGTGTGGAGTTGGTGGAGGTTGCGACTGGTTGGCAGTTGTGGGGCGAAACGTTCGACTGCGAACTCAAAGACATACTTGAGATTCAGGACACGATCACGCGGCAACTGCTGGTGAACTTGAAGCTTAAATTAACAGGAGAGGAAGAGAAGCGCATCACCGCGCGCTACACCGAAAATGTTGAGGCATATCAGGCCTACCTGGAGGGTCGTTATCACTGGAGTCTCTACACCCGCACGGGCATCGAAAAAGCCGTCGTCCACTTCCGCCAAGCTATCGAACTCGACCCCAACTACGCCCTGGCCTACGCCGCCATCGTGGACTGTTACCTGCGCCTGGCAACCAACTATCTCCCCCCAGAGGGTGAAATGCCAACTCCAGCGCTTGAGCGGCCTACCAGTTCTGCATGTTTGAACGAATCTGATCCCAAGCTCAAGCTCCGGTTCGAGTGGGACTGGAAAGGAGTAGAGCGAGAGCTTCGCCGCGCTGATGAACTCAAAACGACCTACCTAGCGGCGCACCAATGGTATGCCGCATATCTTATTAGTCAGGAACTCTATCAATCATCGTTTAGAGAATCTTCGAACTCTCCATCCCAGTTAGAACAGGGTCGTGCGCTATCTAAACTAGTTCCCGATCAAATCGGCTTGCTAAAGCCAACTCGACGCGAGCAAGTGCAAGTCTGTTGTTCAATTGCTCGTGAACAGATTGATGCCGGTAATTATGACGCCGCATATAAAGTACTTCAACCTTGGTGGCTATATGGTGAATGGCCCAAGGTCGAGGGTCTAGATCAGCGATCTTGCGCCGATCTGCTATTCACGACAGGGGAGCTAGCTGGATGTCTGGCCAGCACTAAACAACTACCAAGAGGACAAAAGGATGGTGAGGCCCTTCTTAATGGATCAATAGCCGTGTTTGAACAACTGAGTTCTAAGGAGCGCGCTGCAGAAGCGCGCATTGAGCTAGCCCTCTGTTATTACAGGCAGGGATTATTTGATCTTGGCCGTTCGAATCTCACGAGCGTCCTCGACGTCCTTTCCGCTGATGACAATGAACTGCAAAGCCTAGCGTTAATTCGACTCGCCTGCTTAGAACGTCACGCTGGCCGCCTCAAAGATGCGCTGGCGCGTTTGAACGAAGCATCCGCTGTGGTGGAATTAGCGGGACCATGGGCAACTGGTCGTTGTCATCTCGAATTTGCGTCAACCTATAAGGATCTGGCAGTGTCAGAAGACAAGAAGCCGTACTTCGAGCATGCGAAAGATTACTACCTAAAAGCTCTTCACGAATTCGAATGCGTTGGTAATCATCGTCTTACGGCGATCGTAGAAAATAATCTTGGAATTCTATTCTTGCTGATGGGAAGGTTGCATGATGCTGAAATCCACCTGCTTCGAGCACGTACAAGCTTTCGTCACTTTGACGATGAAATCCGTTGCGCTCAGGTTGATGATTCTTTAGCGAGGCTCTATCTAGAACAACGGAAATTTGACTGCGCACGACTCGCGATCGAGCGAGCGGTACTGATTATGGAGAGGGGGGACGAAGATGCACTTCTAGCAGAATCACTCAGAACAATGGGGACCATCCTTTGCGAACTGCGTCGCTATAACGAAGCGCAAAAGGCACTCGATGGCGCATATCGACTTGCGTCGCGGTGTGGGGACACTGAAGGGGCCGGACATGCGCTATTAATTCTTGTTGAGGAAATGGGAGAAATGCTTGAATCCGACGAACGACAACGCATCAAATCTCAACTATCAGGGGTGCTGTCGCGTTCACAGCAAGCCTCAATCAAGGCTCGGGTGACAAGATGCCTACAGATCTTAGACTCCCAATCTTAATTGCTGACAAGCCGGGTGTGCCAGCGATCAATCATTCATACCCAAGCCAACTGGGCCTCAGCAGGCTTCGGTTGGGAAGATAAAGCCCGAAAGAGGTTCAGAACTCGCGAGGGTATGATTAGCTGATCCATTAAGGCCGCACCAACGGCAGGTTGTTACATTTACGCCAATTGCCATTTCGTCTCCTAATGGTATGCCTATTGCCAATGCAATGTGTGGCTTGGCCCAATCAGGGTTATTTAGCCAAATTGACCGAATTGTCGTAGCAAACTCAACCATTCGGCCGTTCATTCTGACTTTAATCGGTTAAAACAGCATTCGAGCTAGAAACAGGCGAAGAACACCATCAATGTTCTGGGACAAGAGAGAATTAAGATTGAGTCTGTCATCGGTTCCGTCCCGCCGCGTAAGACCAGAGGGATCAGCGCCATTGCCAGCGCGGGTTCCGGCGATGTTGCCAGTGCGCGCCCCGACTATCGTACCGGCTCGCGCGCCAACAATAGTGCCTGTACGGTTAGTGCGAGCACCAACGATAGTGCCAGCGAGAGCTGTTGACGAAATGGTCATAGTTAGGAGCATTACAAACACCGTGGCTTTGAAGCGTTCCATCTCTTTCTCCTTATTAATCAAAGTCCTTATCTGTGTTGGTACATTTCAACGAGTGTGCCAGCTAGGACTCAGTTTGATAGAGAATCTGTAAATAGTGATTTCAGGCTAGTTATCTCATTTGAAGAATTGAAAACTGTATCGTGGAAGATGAGGATCGGTGATTACTACCTACACAGTCATTCCGGGACCATTGCTATTCAGCGTCTGTTTTACTCTCAAGAAAACAACAAACTACGGCGCAAGAATGACGGCACAACCTTGTATACGCCTGTAGCACTGGATATTTGTTAACCATAGATCCATTTTGACAAATTCAATATAGCGATTTCTTCTCAAATGACCTCAAACGCTAGGATTATCATTTCGGATTCTTCTTCGCTTTCTTCCCTGAGTGAGAGTGAGCGAGTAGAGGCGTCCTGCACAATAGCCAGAGAGAGACTTGAAATAGGCGACTACGCTGCTGGAGCTGATGCGCTTGATTCTTGGTGGACGCTTGGCCGATGGCCACGACATGGTGATTTGACGGACAATGCGGCGGCAGAACTGCTGCTGACAGCAGGAACCTTGAGTGGATGGGTAGCCACGACCAAACAAGTAAACGGTGGACAAAAGCCTGCTGAAGCAATGCTGAGCGGGGCTATTACATTATTCGAACGAATGGGGAAGAAATCGCGCGCCTCAGAAGCTCGGATCGAGCTAGCCTGCTGTTATTTCTGGCAAGGCCTTTTTGACCTGGCTAAAGTCACTCTACGCTCATCACTCGAAGGCATTACGGATCGAGAAACAGAACTGAGATGTGTCGCGCTAATTCGTCTGGCACTCGTGGAACATCATGGCGGTCGGTTCCATGAGGCGCTCGAACTGTTGAATGACGCGTTACCGCTTGTCGAATCACAGCGACTTTGGATCAAGGGTCGATTTCATTTGGAGCTCGCAACCACTCTAAAGGATCTCGGAGTGGCTGAAGGACATACGAAACACTCCAGTCGGTCTCGCAAGCACTACGAAGCCGCTCTTGTCGCATTCGAGGAGTTAGGCAACTCGCGCTACATCGCAATTGCCGAGAACAATCTAGGATATCTATTATTGACACTCCGAAGATTCGATGACGCGCAAGCTCATTTATTCAGGGCTCGGCGCCTTTTCGAAGAATTCGGAGATCAAGTCCGACGAGCGCAAGTAGACGAAACGATTGCACAACTTCACATCGGCTGTCGACAATACGAGCTGGCAGAAAACGCAATCAAACTCGGGGTCGATACGTTGGAAGGCAGCGGTGAAGATGTTCTCTTGGCAGAGGCGCTGACAACAAAAGGGCTGATTCTTTGTCGTTTAGGACATAGACAAGAGGCCAAACCGATTATCGAGCGGGCGAGGCGCGTGGCGGAGAGGTGCGGGGACCGCGAGGGGGCCGGCAGGGCGCTTCTCATACTCATCGAGGAGATGTGCGAACAGCTCGCCGATGACGAACGCCGCGAAATCGGCGCCCAAGCCAATCAATTACTCGCTAACTCTCAACAAACCGCCACCCGCGAACGCCTCCACAAGTGCCTCGACATGATCGCCGAAGCACATAGCCGTCACGAAGCTCAACGCGAACAGGAAATTCACGCCCAAAAGATGGCCGCCCTGGGCGAGCTCTCCTTCGGCGTCGCCCACAACGTCAACAATACGCTCACTGGCATCCTCGGCCGCGCCCAGCTAATCCTCCGCAACAGTAACGACGAGGCCAAAATCAAAGCCGGCCTGGAGCTGATAATCAAGAGCGCCGAAGACGGCGCCCACATCATCCGCCGCATCCAGGACTTCGCTCGCCAACGCCCCAGCCGCGAATTCGAAACCATCTCCATTGCCGAACTGCTGAAGGACGCCTGCGAAATGACCCGCCCGCGTTGGGAGTCGCGCTCGGAGTTTGCCCAGATGCGCTTTGCCCTCCATGCCGATTGCCAGGCTTACATCAAGGGCGATCCCGTGGAACTGCGCGAAGTGCTGGTCAACATGATCTACAACGCCATCGACGCCATGCCTTACGGCGGCGAGATCCGCCTCAGCACTCAGGAGAACCGCGAACGAGTCGTTATTTACGTCGGCGACACCGGAACCGGCATGAGTCCTGAAGTAAAGCAACGCCTTTTCGATCCGTTCTTTACCACAAAAGGCAAGGCCGGCACGGGTATGGGTCTGGCGGTCAGCTTCGGTATCATCCGCCGCCACGAGGGCTCAATCGAGGTCGATAGCGAACCCGGCCGCGGCACCACTTTCAAGATTTCGCTACCCAAAGTCGTCGCCGAAACCAGTGACGCGGCGGGTGCACGGCGTGAAGCGACCGGCGCCTCCGCTCCGGATGACAAGATTCGCGTGCTGGTGGTGGACGATGAGACTCACGTGCGCGAGGTGCTGATCGAAGCGCTCGAAGCTGAAGGTTGCGAAGTCGTCTCGGCACAAAGCGGAGAGATTGCGTTGGCGCTTTACGAGCAGTATGAAGGGAAGTTTGACGCCGTCTTCACCGACATCGGCATGCCCGAGATGAACGGTTGGGAGCTTTGTACGGAGATTCGCGAACGCTCGAAGACAATCCCGCTCGCCATCATCAGCGGCTGGGCCGACGCGATCAGCGTGCAGACCAGAAACGCCGTCAACGCCGACTGGGTCGTGGCAAAACCGTTCGACATCAACAAGATCTGCGGCATTGCACAGGAAATTGCGCAACGGAAGCAGGTGACGGCCTAGCCAGCCTTTGCGCTCAGTTCGTGGCGTTCGAGTTTGAGGTAGAGACCGCGGCGGGTGAGTCCGAGTTCGCGGGCGGCGCGCGAGATGTTGCCGCCGTGACGGCGCAAGGCCTCCAAAATCATGCGGCGCTCGACTTCCGCCAGGGCATGCGCGAGCGTCCCGCCGGGACCTTGCAAAGCTGAAGAAGACAAAGAAGCAATAGAGGCCGTCGCCGACGGAGTCGTCGGGGAGGAGGTCCGCTTCAACTCCGGCGACAGGTGCTCGGGCGTGATTATCGTTCCATCTTCAGCGCGCGCCACCGTGCGCTGAATCTCATTACAAAGCTGACGCACGTTGCCCGGCCAGTCGCTCACCATCAAAAGGTCCACGGCCTGCGGCGTGATCTGTATGTCCTTGCGTCCAAACTTCGCCGAGTAGTGATTGACGTAGTAGTTGACGATTGTCGGTATCTCCGAGCGGCGCTCGCGCAGTGGCGGCACACGCAAACGAATCACGTTCAGACGATAATAAAGGTCCTCACGGAAGCGACTCTGCGCCACCATATCCTCGAGATCCGTGTTGGTCGCAGCGATGATACGTACATCCACTTTGCTAGGCCGCTGTTCACCGAGCGGCTGAATCTCGCCTTCCTGCAAAAAGCGCAGCAGCTTGGGTTGCACGTCGAGCGGCAGGTCACCGATTTCGTCGAGAAACAACGTCCCGCCGGCCGCAGTTCGAATCACACCGTGAGAGTCGGAAACCGCGCCCGTGAAAGCGCCGCGCCGGTAACCAAACAGATAACCCTCCGAGAGCTCCTTCGGCACCGCAGTGCAGTTAAACGGAACGAAAACCTTCGCCCGCCGCGACGAGATCGCGTGGATCGCCCGCGCCACCAGTTCCTTGCCGGTGCCCGACTCGCCCGTCACCAACACGGTCACATCCGACGAACGAATCTTGTGAACCTCCTCGACCAACTGCGTCATCGCCGGACTGGAATGAATGAACCCGGGCATTAAACTGGTGCCAGCCAATTCGTCGGAATGTTCGTTGTTGCCACTCTTTTGTGCTCCCGCCCGCAGCGCGCAAACATCCATGCCCAGCTCAACCACGCGCAGCAACGGTTCGAGGGCGATACCTTTCGGCAACGTCGAACGAGTGCGCGGCGCCAGATACATCATCGCGGGCGGCGCGTTTGACGATTTCAGCGGAATTAGTTCGGCGTCGTTCTTCCTGCTGTAGCGTTCGCGCTGTTCCTCGTCGTCAATTTCGTTCAGCTCTACCGCGATCTTGATGCTGTCGGCCGGTGTGCAACCGATCGCGATAACCACGCGCGGTTCGTTGCGCTCGCCTTTTTCCGTAATGAGCACGCGTTGTGCGCCCGTCTCCTGCCGCATCACAGCAGCAAGCTCACGCAGTAACAGTTCCCGCGACGCAACCGCTTCCGCAAGACGCAACGTTAAGAGTTGCGTCAACGCCGACTGCTCCTGATTTCGTTCCGGAGTCGAACGCGCGAGATCGCGCAACTCCTCTTCCGCACGCGACAAATCTACACGCGCGCCGAGTTCTCTAAACGTGTTCAGCGCCCGGCTGAGATGTTCGCCAGCCCGATCGGGCAGGATCGTTGCGTAAGCTCGACCCAGCTCAAGATGCGCGCGCGCCGCACGATAGCGATCGCCAAGCATGTCGAAGATGGAAACACTGCTGCCAAAATGCTGTGCGGCTGCGGCGTTGTCTTTGCGCGCCATGTTCAGCATGCCATTGAGGCGGTGCGCTTCACCGGTGAAACCGAGATCAGTTGCGGAGTCAGTTGTCTCGTCAGCCACGAACTGAAGCTCACGAGAACAATCGTCAAGTTCGAGTGTTTGCAGGTAGGCTTCGGCGGCGATTAAGCGCGACTCGCAGATCGCCTGGCGATCTCCGATGATTTCGGCGATCGATAGCGCCTCGCGCGCGTTCGTCAATGCACTCACCGGATCCTCGATTGCAACGTAACAACGCGCGAGTGTTCGCAGTGCCTGCGCTGCATACCACTTGTTTCCGTTTTCAGTCGCTAAGGCGACCGCGCGGACGAGATAGTCTTTTGCTTGGTCTAAATCGCCACGCAGCATGTGGAGCTCGCCAAGCGAATCCAGAATCATCGGCACTTTCGCGCCGCGCTCATCAACTTCGGTCGCCAATGCAAAAGCGCGTTCGAGTGCTTCCTGCGCGCGATCCCACTGCCCGATCAGGATGAGATTGATACCGAGGTTGTTGTAACCGTCTGCGGCGTTGGTCTTGTGATCGGTGCGCTCGTAGTAAGTGATTGCCTTCTTCAGGTAATCGATGCCTTCCTGCGGACGTTTCAGGAACCAGCACGCGCCGGCCATGTTCGCGTACGTGCGGCCAAGCATGTACGCGGCCGGTCGATCACCGATCAACTTCAGCGCCTGTTCGAGGTTTTCGAGGCCAGCTTCGTAGTTACCTTCCTGAATGTCTGCGACGCCGACGCCGAAATATGATTCGGCAAGTCCACGCCAGTCGCCGCTTTGACGGAAACTCTCCAATGCTCGCTGGGCGTAGTCGCGGGCGATTGGATACTCGCTGATGGTCCGATAGACCCGCGATAAGGCGGCGAAAATATGGCCGAGGTTCGTGCCGCCATTTTCAGAATAGTCCCGCAACGTCGACTTCAACATCGCGATCGCTTTCGGATGATCGCCGTTGTAGTTATAACCAAGACCAATCTGAACGCGGAGATAACTGGTTGTTTGATTGTCGAGCTTCGTGCGCGACTCGGGCGTTTCGTACATCGAAACGGCCGCAAGTGAATCGCGATAATGACCCTGTTGTTCGAGGGTAATAGAAAGTGCGCAGCGCGCCAGTGCAAGAACGGATTGATGATTGCGAGCGTTGGCAATAAGAAGTGCCAGCCGCGCTTTTGCTTCAGTTGAAAGACCCTGGTCCAACAGTGAACGAATCTCGTCGAGTTCGCGCGTCAGCGACTCATTGGTAGGCCGCACCCGCGAGCGAATCTTCACACGCGCATCCGCAAGATCAACCACACCTCGATCAGTAGGGGAGTTTTCTAAATCACGTCCCAAGGGGCCGTGACCCACACGTTTGTCCATTTAGTTCCTATAAAAAGCTCAATAGAGTGGACTTTTCAATATGTTTTGAATTGGGAGGGAAACCGTCTTTATGCACTTCAGCTTTACGGTTTTGCCGCGCAACGATTTATTCGTGTTGAATTTAACACATGAGGCCCGCCGCGTACAGTTTCTTAGCGTACAAAGGGAACAAAAGTCTCCCGCGCGCGCGGCTGCGCGAAATGGCGGCAATACCGTGGTTTACGCACCTTGACACCCCCAAACCCCGCCGCTATCATTTCCGTTTCCGTTCGCAGCGCGAACCGACGCCTAGAGTTATATGTTTGAGTCGCTCTCGGATAAATTAAAGCGCACGCTGAAGAATCTGCGGGGCGAAGGCGTTCTTACGAAGGAGCACGTTGACGCGGCGCTGCGCGAGATCCGCCTGGCCTTACTGGAAGCCGACGTCAACTATAAAGTCGCCAAAGACTTTATTGCTTCAGTTCAGCAGAAGGCGGAAGGGCAGCAGGTTTGGCAGGAGCTCAAACCGTCGGAGCAGGTCGTAAAGATCGTCTTTGACGAGCTGGTTGAGTTGCTTGGAGGCCAATCCTCGCGCCTCGTTTTTACTAAACAGATTCCGAACACGGTCATGGTGGTCGGGCTGCAAGGCTCGGGCAAAACCACTTCGACCGGAAAAATTGCGCGCTGGTTGGCGGCAAATCAGGATCGTAAGCCGCTACTGCTTTCAGTTGACGTTTACCGACCGGCTGCGCGCGAACAGTTGAAGGTCATCGCCAAGGCGACAGGCCAACAGATCTTTGAAGATCCGCAAACCAACGATCCGCTGACGCTCGTCCGCGGCGCGCTCAAACACGCTCAGCAGACCGGCTTCGATACGTTGATGATCGACACCGCCGGCCGCTTGCACATCGACGATGAGTTGATGGAAGAGCTCGTTCGCATTAAGAACGAGACGCATCCGGTCGAAACGTTGTTTGTCGCCGATGCGATGACCGGCCAGGACGCTGTCCGTTCGGCGGAAGAGTTTCACCGGCGCGTCGGCATCACGGGGGTGATTCTGACGAAAATGGATGGCGATGCGCGTGGCGGCGCGGCGCTTTCCATCAAACAGGTCACCGGACAACCGGTGAAGTTTGTCGGCGTCGGTGAACGTTACGACGCGCTCGAACCGTTCTATCCCGACCGGGTTGCACAACGAATCCTCGGCATGGGCGACGTTTTGTCGCTGATCGAGGAAGTTCAGTCGAAAGTCGATCAGAGTGAAGCCGAAGCCCAGCTCAAGAAGCTACAGCAGAACGAATTCACGTTAGACGACTTCCGTTCGCAGTTGCGCCAGGTCAAGAAACTCGGCTCTTTCTCAAAAATCATGAAGCTGCTTCCCGACCAGCTTCTGGGTGGCATGGGAATGCCGCAGTTAACCGACGAGCAGTCGAAGCAGATGGAGCAGGAGCTGAAACGCACCGAAGCCATCATCGATTCGATGACCTGGGAAGAGCGGAACGATCACCGCATCCTGAACGCCAATCGCAGGCGCCGGATAGCTCGCGGATCGGGAACGAACGTAGCGAGCGTCAATCAGCTCATCAAGCAGTACGTCGAGATGCGGCAGATGATGCGACAGCTTTCCGGTTCCGGCCTCTTCGGCGGCAGTGGCCTGAAGGGCAAGATGATGCGGAAGATGACGGGTATGCCGGATCTTAGTGGGTTTGGTGGTGATGACGGCGAGATGCCGTCGCGGCCCTCTTTGCCAACCGGGCCATCGAGAAAGAAACTGAAGAAGAAACGTAAGAAGCGACGACGATAGGAGAATAAACTTGTTAGCGATTAAGTTAATGCGCACCGGCGCCAAAAAGAGCCCTTCGTATCGGGTGGTGGTCAAAGAGAAGCAGTCCAAACGCGACGGCGCTTATCTCGAAAACCTGGGCACCTATAACCCGACTCGTAACCCCGCCGAGATCAATCTGAACCTCGAGCGAGTCAACTACTGGATCGAAAAAGGCGCGCAACCGACCGACACAGTGAACCGGCTGATCAAAGCCAGTGCGAAGGCCGCGGCCGCCACTGAAGTACAAGCATAAACAAGTCTCTTAACAGGCCGAAAACCATGCGAGACGCTATCGAAATGATCGTTAAGTCGCTGGTCGACGATAAAGAGACGGTGGATATTCGCGAAGTCGAGCAACGCAATGGCGCCACGTTGATTGAAGTGCGTGTGTCGCCGCAGGACATCGGCAAGATTATCGGTAAACAGGGCCGCACCATACGCGCCCTTAGATCTTTGGCAAGAATCGCCGGCACGAAACAGAATCGACGATACCTCCTGGAAATCGTGGAGTGAATCATGGACGACGGCGGCTCGGATGATTTGATTGTGATCGCCCGAGCAGTGCGGACCCACGGATTGAAAGGCGAGATCGTCGCCGAACTGTTGACCGACTTTCCGGAGCGATTCGAAGATGTTGACAAACTGATTCTCGTCGCCCCGTCGGGAGAACAAGAGCCGGGCCAACTCGAAGGCTTTTGGTTTCAGAAAGACCGCGTTGTTCTGAAGCTCGCTGATTATGACGACGTCGACCGAGCAAAGTCATTAGTCGGTTACGACTTCGCGGTTCCCGATTCCGAGCGAGTTACGCTTGAAGAAGACGAGTTTTACGACTGGGAACTCGAAGGCTGCACGGTTAACGTCGGCGACCAGAGCATCGGCCAAGTTCGTTCGGTAATGAAGACTGGCGGAGCCGAGATACTGGTTGTTTCCGACGATTCGGGTAAGGAACAACTCGTTCCGCTGGCTGCGGAGATCGTCGTCAAGATAGACACCGCGGCAAAAGTGATTTTGATAGACCCACCCGAAGGGTTACTGGAGTTGTAGTTCTTTGAGCCGGTAGGACAGACATGCTTGTCTGTCAAAGCGACAGGCTGGAAAGCCTGTCCTACGCGAGATGTTGCGCTTCGATATCATCACGATCTTTCCTGAGTTTTTCCGCGAAGCAATCGATTGCGGAATCGTGAGACGAGCGCGTAACGCCGGGTTGGTTGAAATCGTCGCCCACGACTTGCGGCAGTGGACCACGGACAAGCATCACGTCGTCGACGACCGGCCGTTCGGCGGCGGCGACGGAATGGTTTTGAAACCGGAGCCCATCTTTGCGGGCGTTGAAGCACTGACCGGTGCTGGCAAACGCGAAGATTTGCCACCGCACACGCGCGTGGTTTTGTTATCGGCGCAGGGCAAGGTTTTTTCGCAACGGTTGGCCCAGGAGCTGGCACAGGATCTGACCCAGAGCGATTCGCGCATCGTGCTTTTGTGCGGCCGTTACGAGGGCGTCGACGAAAGAGTTTCCGAGGCGCTGGTCACCGATGAGATAGCGATCGGTGATTACGTGCTCTCCGGCGGCGAACCGGCTGCGATGGTGATGATCGACGCAGTGGTTCGTTTGTTGCCCGGCGCATTGGGCAGCGAGACCTCGGCATTGTTTGAATCGTTTTCAGAAGGCTTGCTGGACTATCCACAGTACACGCGGCCACCTGAGTTCCGCGGCATGAAAGTCCCGGAAGTTTTGTTGAGTGGGAATCACGCGGAAATCGCCCGTTGGCGAAAAGAAGCCGCACTGGAAAAGACACGGCGCAAGCGCCCGGATTTATTGAAGAGTGAATAAGTGAACGCGGAAAGAAGGAGCATCACAATGAACCGATTGGATAAGATTGAAGAGACTCAGTTACGAAAGAACATTCCAAAGTTTCAGCCGGGCGACACGGTCCGCGTTCATGTCCGGATCAAGGAATCCGAGACGAAAGAAAGATTGCAGGCTTTTGAAGGCGTCGTAATTGCGCGTAAGCACGGCGGTGCACGCGAAACGATCACCGTGCGCAAGACCAGCTTCGGCGTCGGCGTCGAGAGAATCTTTCCGCTGCACGCCACGATCATCGATCACATCGATCTCGTCAAAAGAGGACGCGTCCGGCGCGCCAAGCTTTACTACCTGCGCGGACTTCGCGGCAAAGCGGCACGCATTCGCGAGCGCGATACGCGCGGCCAGCAGAACGACGAACAGGCCGCGGCAGCAAAAGGCAAGTAGAACTTTCGGTCTGAAAAGTTGAAACGGGAGAAACCGATTGCGGATCGCAATCGATGCGCATTCTGTCGGGGCGAAGCTTGGGGGAAACGAAAGCTACGCCGTTAACCTTATCGAAGCGCTCGCGCAAATCGATAGCGTCAACAATTACACTCTCTACGTCACCACTGCCGCAGCTCGCGATCGTTTTCACCAGCGCTGGCCCAACTTCCAAGTTCACACCACGCTGCCTCACACACCGCTGATCAGAATCCCGCTGACACTCAGCGCTGAGCTACGCAAACACCCCGTTGACGTGCTGCACGTGCAATTCACGGCGCCGCCGTTCTGTCCGTGTCCCGTCGTGGTCAGCGTTCACGACCTCTCCTTCGAACATCTGCCACAGACTTTTCTTCGCCGCAGCCGGACGCAGTTGCGATTGACCGTGCGCCATTCCGCGCGCCGAGCAGACAAGATACTCACGCTCTCTGAGCACACGCGTGGCGACGTCATCGAGACCTACAAAATCGATCCGGCAAAGGTCATCGCTATTCCGTTAGCAGCTCCGCCCCACTTTGGTCCGGTGGCGGACGATAGGGAACTTCAACGTGTGCGACATACTTACGGCATAGACGGCGACTACGTTTTATCAGTCGGTTCTATTCAGCCCCGCAAGAATCTGGTGCGTCTAATTAATGCGTACGCGTCGTTGCGAGACGCACACAGGGAGAATAGTTTTCCAAAGCTCGTCATAGTAGGTAAAAAAGGTTGGCTTTATGACGAGACTTTGCGAGCACTTGAAGAAACAGGCGTCAGAGACTCGATAGTGCTTACTGGCTACGTTCCGGAGTCGGACCTGCCGGCACTTTATTCCGGGGCGCTCTGTTTTGTGTATCCGTCATATTTTGAAGGCTTTGGTTTGCCGCCACTGGAAGCAATGAAGTGCGGCGCTCCGGTGGTTGTTGGAAATGCGACCAGCCTGCCGGAAGTTGTCGGTGATGCCGGTTTGAAGGTTGACCCGTTCGATGTCTCCGCGATTGCACGGGCCATCAGCGAGTTAATCAGCAATTCGGAACTGCGCCGGGAACTGAGTATTAAGGGTCAAAAAAGGGCCGAGATGTTTGACTGGCGAAACACGGCCCAGCAAACATTGAAGGTCTACGAACAGGTCACGCGGCAGTCGTACCATTCCGCAGCAGCTACGTAAAATGCGCATCGCTATCCTGGGAACACGAGGTATTCCTGCCAGCTATGGCGGGTTTGAAACCTTTGCCGAGCATCTCGCCACGCGGCTCGTGGCTCGCGGTCATGACGTGACTGTGTATGGCCGCGCACATTACGTTTCACCGCGACAACTCGAATATCACGGCGTGCGGCTCGAAGTCTTGCCGACGATCCGTCACAAGTACTTCGACACTGTAGTTCATACTTTCCTGTCTGCAATTCACGCCGTCTCGCGACGCTTCGACGCAGCTTTGATCTGCAACTCGGCGAATGCGCCCTTCAGCCCGATTCTGCGTTTTACCGGAACGCCCGTGGCGATCAACGTCGACGGCCTCGAGCACAAGCGCAAGAAGTGGGGTTGGCTGGGCCGTCGTTACTATCGTCTCGCCGAGTATCTTTCGACGATACTGCCGAATGAAGTCGTGACTGATGCGCAAGTGATTCAGGATTATTACCAGGTCCATCACAACACGCCGTCAACGATGATCGCCTACGGCAGTGAAGTGGAACGGCGCCCGGATCGTGCAACGGTGCGCAAGTGGCGCGTCGAACCGAATCGCTATGTTCTTTATGTCTCAAGGCTGGAACCGGAGAATAACGCCCGTCTGGTGATCGAGGCATTCAAGAAGGTGCGGACCGCGTATCGTTTGTTGATCGTCGGCGATGCTCCATACGCTGAAAGTTATATCAACAGCCTGAAGGCTCAGGCGCGCGGCGACAAACGAATCATCTTTACGGGCTTCGTTTTTGGTCAGGACTATCGCGCGCTTCAGCAAAATGCTTATTGCTACGTTCACGCTACCGAAGTCGGCGGAACGCACCCGGCGCTGCTCGAAGCGATGGGTTATGGAAACTGTGTACTGACACTGGCAACACCGGAAAACATCGAAGTCGTCGGCGAAGCAGGCGTGCCCTACATCGATGAATTCGATCTCGCAGAGAAATTACAGCGCGTGCTGCGCGACGGCTCCCTGGTCCAAGCCTATCGCCACCGGGCCCAGCTTCGCGTGCGAACTCATTACGACTGGGAAAACGTCGTGGACCAGTATGAACGGCTGTTCGCGCGAATGTGCGGGCAAGTCCTTCCGGAACTCGAGAGATTAACGGAAGCCGCCGCAGCCGAGATTTCCACCACCGTCTAGAGTCAGGCTAATTCTGAGTTCGTTTTGAGTTCAAGCTTCAGTTTGCTGCGACCCAATAAAGCTTCAGAAAGAGAGGAATGCCCCGCCTGTTCACAGGAACTGGCGGGGCAAAGCGTCAAAGGGCAGGGTTCGGGCAAAACAGGGGTGGCAATCCAAAGCATGAGAACCACTCAAAACTACGAGCGGTCCCGGACGGGCGGTGCGTTATTGCGGGCAAAAATACTGTTTAAAATAGCGAGAACCGCGCACAGCCAATTGGCGCCCACAGACTTTTCAAATAAGCAAAGAACCTTACTAGCTATGAAGTGTGAGGAATTATACGTTTTAATTGTGACCTGTCAAGCACATTGTTAACCGTTTCGCAAAAACTTTGTGACGGTTCACTCCCCGGATCGGGTGTGCCCCAGACGATGCGCCTGGCGGCGCACGGTTTCTGAGACGTTCCGGTTTTGCGCGATGTTTAGCAGGTCCTTGGTCCGAATGCGCGGCAGGATGTTCATTGCCGTCGGAATCGGTGTTTTGGGATTACGCGCCAGGTTATGGATTATCGAATAATTGCGCGCCCAGTTCCGGTTCATCGCGATCAGTCTCAGCACTTCGTGTGACACGGTTCGCATCGAAGAGATGTTTTCAACCTCCTGCTCGGTAACGCGCGGGTTCGCGATCACCGCTGAACAGACCACCTTGTTTGAATCTCGAATCAGAATACTGCGCGCCTCACGGTCGCCTTTCATCGCCAGCTTCATGCGGTCCTTCGTGGTCATGAACATGATGCGGCGAATCAACGAGACGCGTTCGGCATTGACCTCGCCAGCCGTCTCGAGCCGCTCCTGTTCGAGGATGCGTTGCACGTTGGCGGCGCTTTCCTCTGCGGTTTCTGAAATCAGATCGGCATAACGTTCCGCCGGCAACCAGCTATCGTCGATGTCGTCGTCGGAGACTTCGATGTGCTGGGCGATCAGCCACGCATCGTCAAAACTAAGTTCGCCGGTAGCGGTAGTTAACTCGGCAGATTCGAAAAACTCGGCGGCGGCAGTTTGACCACGCGCACGCAGCTCGTCGGCGATTTGGCGTGCCCCGCGTTCCTTCTCAAAAAATTCTTTGCGTGTTTCACGAGCGCGGCGTTCCGCTTCACCGGTGCGGGCGGGATTCGCGAGTATGGCTTCTATCAACTCCGGCGCACGCACCAGTCGTTGCTGGTTGATGGTGATCAGTTCGAGCAACGAACCGTGCGCTGTTGCAGCGGCGAGTTTTGCGAGCGCGTCGTCGGGCGTCTTCGGATTGAGGATCGTGGCTTCGTAGATGTTGAGAGTTGAATCGGGTTGAGTAGCGAGATAAGCGAGCACGCTCGGCGGCGTGTCGTCTGCGGTTGCGGCGACCAGGAGGTCTTCCGGAGTTTCAGATTTAAGAGTTTCTTTGGCGGCGGAGGCGAGTTCGGCGTCGTTCCCTTCGGCGAGGGCGACGAGGATCTCCAGCAGCTCGTGCTGCTGGAGCGGCAACATTCCGCGAGCCGCGGCGAGCCGCGCCGGTTGCGGAGCGGTGCCGCTGATAATCGCTTGGACGACGGGATTAGTGGAGCTCAAATCAGGCGTTTATGCCGTGACACTTCTTGTATTTCTTCCCAGAGCCGCAAGGACAAGGCTCGTTGCGTCCGACCTTGGGTTGATCGCGGACCACCGTCTTCACTTTGCCGTCCTCTTCCCCGGCCGGAGCCGCACCCTGGTTTGGACCAGTAAACCTCAATGATCCGGGCCGGCGGGCCATCCGGCGTTGCTGCAAATTTTCCGGAGCTTGCTCGGAAACAACTTGCAGGTTGAAGAGTGACCGAATGGTGCTCGTATCGATGCGATCGAGCATCTCCTGGAACAGATCGAAACTCTGCTTCTTGTATTCAACAAGCGGGTCCTTCTGGCCATAACCAACCAGCCCGATACCCTGCTTCAGGTGGTCCAACGACAGCAGGTGGTCTTTCCACTGCGCGTCGATGATGTTGAGCATGATGATGCGCTCGTAAGTGCGCATCGCTTCGGGACCAATCTGCTGCTCCTTGTGCTCGTACTTGTACTTCAGCCGTTCCCAAATTGCATCGATCGCTTCCTGCGAAGTGTAGCGCTGCAGATCGAACCCTTCGCTGTCGACGTCGAAGTCGTAGATGGTCTTAATCTGAATCTTGTAGTTGTCGACGTCCCAATCGTCCGGCGAAACATCCGGATTCAGGTACTGCCGTGTGATGTCCGACAGCAGATCGTAAGCCACACCCGCAGCCGGCGGGTCACCCATCAGGTATTCACGCTGATCCGGTTCTTCCATCAACTGCCGGCGGAGACCATAGATCGTCTCGCGCTGCTTGTTCATGACGTCGTCATACTCAAGCAGGTGTTTGCGAGCCTCGAAGTTGCGGCCTTCAACCGACTTCTGCGCGGCCGCGATGCGTTTCGAAACCATTCCCGACTCGATCGCGACGCCCTTTTCCATGCCCAGCCGTTGCATCAGGGCCTTGACCTTGTCGCCGGCGAAGATGCGCATCAGATCGTCTTCCAGCGACAGGAAGAACCTTGACGAACCCGGGTCGCCCTGGCGTCCGGCACGGCCACGAAGCTGATTGTCGATGCGCCGCGACTCGTGACGTTCCGTGCCGACGATGTGCAGACCACCGAGATCGACTACTTCCTTGTGCTCTTCTTCGACGATTCTCTTCGCGCGTTCGTAGGCGACTTTCCACTGCTCGTCAGTCACTTCGTCCGGATCGATCTCTTCCTTCTTCAGAAACTCACGCGCCATGAAATCGGGATTGCCACCCAACAGAATGTCGGTACCACGGCCGGCCATGTTGGTGGCGATCGTTACCGAACCCTTTCGGCCTGCCTGGGCCACGATCTCCGCTTCGCGCTCGTGGTACTTCGCGTTCAGCACGTTGTGCGTCACGGCTTCCTTCATTAACCGGCGCGAGATCAATTCAGAGTTTTCAACCGAGACGGTACCGACGAGGGCCGGCTGGCCCTTCTCGTGACAATCTTTAATCTCCTCGATCACCGCGTCCCACTTCTCCGGCAGTGTGCGATAGATCACGTCCGCGTTATCGGTACGAATCATCGGCATGTGCGTCGGGATCACGATGACGTCGAGTTTGTAGGTCGAGGCAAATTCCGCCGCTTCGGTTTCAGCCGTACCGGTCATGCCCGATAGTTTTTCGTAGAGACGGAAATAGTTTTGCAGCGTGATGGTCGCGAGCGTCTGGTTCTCTTTCTCGATCTCGACGCCTTCTTTTGCTTCAACCGCCTGGTGCAGACCGTCTGACCAGCGGCGACCCTTCATCAAGCGGCCGGTGAAGTCGTCGACGATGATGACTTCGCCATCCTGGACCACGTACTGGTGATCGAGTTTGTAGAGCGTGTGGGCCTTCAACGCCTGCTCGACGCAGTGGAGCAATTCCATGTTTGAAGGATCGTAGAGATTGCCGACGCCCAACAGACGCTCTGCTTTCTCGACGCCTTCTTCAGTCAACACCGCCGTGTGTGCTTTTTCATCGACAACGTAGTCGCCGGTCTTTTTGCCGTCGATGTCCTCGCCCTTCTTGAGGTGCGGAATGATCGCGTCGGCGTTTTTGTACTTGTCGGTCGCTTCGTCTGATGGACCAGAGATGATCAGCGGTGTACGCGCTTCGTCGATCAGAATCGAGTCAACTTCGTCGACGATGGCGAAGTAGTGACCACGCTGCACGCAGGTCGCGAGGTCAAACTTCATGTTGTCGCGCAGGTAGTCGAAACCGAATTCGTTGTTGGTTCCGTAGGTGATGTCTGCGGCGTAAGCTGCCTGGCGTTCGAAGTCGTCCATGTCGTTCTGAATACAACCGACTTCGAGACCGAGGAAACGATGAATCTGGCCCATCCACTCCGCGTCGCGCGAAGCGAGGTAATCGTTAACGGTGATGACATGAACGCCGCCACGTCCGGTCAGCGCATTGAGATATGAAGGCAGTGTAGCGACCAGCGTCTTACCTTCACCGGTTCGCATCTCAGCGATCTTGCCCTGATGCAGCACGATGCCGCCGATCAACTGCACGTCGAAATGACGCATGCCGGTGGTGCGTACGCTCGCTTCACGAACAATGGCAAATGCTTCCGGCAAAAGCTCGTCGAGGATTGCTCGCTCGCGGCGCTTGCGATCTTCTTTCTCGGTGACGCCGTCAATCGCCTGCTGCACCCGCTCTTTGAAAGCGGCGGTGCGCGCGCGCAACTCATCGTCTGAAAGCCTTTGGACCGATGGTTCGAGTGAGTTGATTTTGTCGACCAGCGGCTTTATCGATTTGAGGAAGCGCTGGTTACTGCTGCCGAATACTTTAGTTAGGAATTTATCGAAACTGCTCATACTAGTCTTGGATTTTAATTTAGCTCCCGCAAAGGCGCAAAGACGCAAAGGAAAGCTTAGTCGAGCCGTTCATACAGCGGTAACTCTCTTTGCGCCTTGGCGTCTTTGCGGGAAACTTATCTTCTACTGTCAAACTCCGGGCTCCAGTTGCTTCTTAATCATGTCGACCACGCTCTGACGCGGCATCGAAAAATTCACCACGACTCTCTTGCCGTCGGGCGTCGCACTCGTGTTCTTCATGATCACTTCCTCGTCTTTGCCGGAGCGCGAACCGGCACCGAAAAACAGCAGGTTGTTGAGTACACCAGCCACTGTTTCCGCCCGTGCATTCGATGACGTCTCCGAAGCGACCGACGCGAGCACCTCATTCTCACCCTGCTTAACGGTGATGACGACTTTTGCGCCCGGATTGTCCTTGCTGATCGGTTGCAAATAGATCAGGAACCCGCTGTCGTTCAAGGCCGCGATCATCCGGCCGAACAGGTCGACGAGATTCTCGTCACCGGCCCGTTTCGTGAAGCGCGGATTTTGAAGTTTGCCTTTCTCATCCAGCTCCGCCTCGATAACAACCTCGAACGGTTTGTTCAAATCGAGCTTGCCCTGGTTCTTCAGGTTGTTTGCGTAGGCGGCAAAGTCTTTCAAGACCTTCTTATTGATCTGGTTCTCGTCGGGCAACGCTACGTTGTTTTGCTTGGCCGTCTCTTCGAGCTTTTTCTGCGCCTCTTCGTTGCTCAGTGCCGCATTGGCGTTCGCGTTCGGCGAAGGCGATGCTTGCGCGGCGGGAGACACTTGCGCGATCGCTGACGGCGAAGCTGAAGCAGCGGGGCTCGCACCAGGTGAAGCACCCGAATTGGGACTTGGGCCAGCACTCGGCGATGGCGACACTTCCGGGTCGACGCTCTTCGGGTTCCACTGCGAGATGATCTTCGGCGCGAACGGATCCGCGGCTGCTGCCAGTGCTTGTGGCGGCAGCTCGCCGTCTATTTGTGCTTCGAGAGCAAAGTAGCCGTCCGGATAGCGAAATTTTTCGCTGGGCAACTGCACGAGCTCGACGTCACCACCGATTTCAGTACCAACGTAGTCTTTGTCTACAAACTTGGTGTTCGCTATCAGGGCGGCGATGTTCAACGTGTCGCGGAAAGCCGGAACGTAAACCACCAACCACACGAACACGAGGTGCAATACGAGCGAGGCGGCGAGAAGCCGCAGGAGTACTGCCCATCTGGAGTCGCGGTTAACCTCAAAATTTTCGAACAGCTCAGTCATCCTCTTTGAAAACGTCGCAAGGCGGTTTTTGTTTCAGTGCCCCTTAGACATCCTGAGCACTCGACGCGTTGCGAGACAGAATTGTAACTCCCTTGCTTCTCGATAGCACTTCGCAGGCCACAGCGGCGCGGCTAGAATGGGCAACATGCGCGGAAATGGTCGTAAACGTTGGACTAGAAGATCAAAACATCGTTCAAAACCCGGCCGTCGAAAAATCCCCCTGCCGCGGCCGCCAGAAGCGAAAATCTCGGCCTCCCGAGACGTCAAGAAGCTGCTTGACGGCATCGGAACCCCGCCGCCCGCGCCCTTCAAACCTGACCTGTTTCAACTCGAAGCACTGGCCATGCTCGAGTATGAAGACGTGCTCGTTACAGCGCCCACCGGCAGCGGCAAGACGTGGATTGCCCGTGAGGAGATCAGACAGTTGCTGAGCGCCGGGAAGCGAGCCTGGTACACGACGCCGTTGAAGGCGCTCACAAACTCGAAATACCAGGAGTTCACCGACGAGTTTGGAGCTGAACGAGTCGGCATCCTGACGGGTGACCGGAAAGAGAACCCGGACGCGCCATTGATCGTCGGCACGACCGAGATTTACCGCAACCAACTCTTCGATTCGCTACGGACGGGAAACGCAGTCAATTCCGACCTCGTGGTGCTCGACGAAGCCCACTATCTCGCGGACGAAGAGCGCGGACACGTTTGGGAAGAAGCGATCATTCTGACGCCGCCGCGGATTCGGCTGTTGTTGCTGTCCGCCACGATTGGCAACGCCGGCGATTTTGCGAGTTGGTTGGAAGAAGTTCGTGGCGTGCGTTGCGGCGTGATTACCGGTCCGGGGAAACGACCCGTACCTTTGCGTTCGGCAGTGTTGCTTCCCGACAAACGATTGTTGGCTTTGATTGATGAGAGTGGAAGGATCAATCCCCAGGTAACACAGCTAATTCATGAAACTGCGAATGCCTGAAATGCCGCCGGCTACGTTGCTGTCGGCACTTGAAGGTTACAACCTGTTACCCGCGATCGTGTTCATGCCGACGCGCCGTCGCTGCGACAAAGCAGCGTCGGAAGCGGCGCTCGCGCGTCCGCTTGGCAGCGAGAGGCGTCGTGAGGAACGGCGTGAGTTTATGCGCTCGTTTGTCGAGCAGCATCCGGAAGTGCGCGGACACCGGCATTGGGACACGATCATTCGCGGTGGTGTCGCATCGCATCACGCGGGACACATTCCGGCCTGGAAGCTCGTGATTGAACGCCTGATGAGCGCCGGTTTGCTCGATGCGATCTTCGCAACCGCGACCGTGGCGGCGGGCGTTGATTTTCCGGCGCGCAGCGTCGTGTTGACCGGCGCGGATGCGCGCACCGCGAGTGGCTGGCGTCCGTTATCGGCTTCCGAATTACAACAGATGACCGGGCGCGCCGGGCGGCGTGGGCGTGACAACGTCGGATTCGTCGTGGCAGCGCCGGGCTTGCACCAGGACCCACAACGCATCGCTCAATTACTCAAAGTGCCGCCCGATCCATTGGTCAGTCAATTTCGCGCGACCTACACGACGCTGCTCAATCTGCTGGACGCTTACGGAACTTTCGCGCACGTGCGTGAGATCGCGGAACGGAGCTTTGCCCATCGCGACTCAATGCGCCAGCTCATTCAGCTCGAAAAGATCCGCCAGCAAAGCGCGGAAGCGATGGAACGGCCACTCAAAGCGTCGGGGTGCGATCTGCCGATTTCAACCGTGCTTGGTCTCGAACGACTGATCGGCGCGCGAGCGCGGTTACAGGAAGCAAAGCCGCAAACGCGCGCGGAAGTTTTTTCGCGTTGGTTGAACGAGGTGGTGAAGCCGGGACGCGTGGTCGGCATCGGACGCAGTGGCAAGCGACTCGTCATGGTCACTGAAAAGCGCGACGGCGCCGTGCGCGGTGTTCGCGAAGACGGAAGCCACGCGAGCTTTCCGCAGGAACGAATCGGCCGCGTGTATTCGCCTGTCTATCGTTTACGCGAACAGGACGTCGAAAAGGCGTTCGATGAAATTCATCAACGCGGTCCCGAACTGACGTTGCACGAGCCGCGGCTGCGAGACGTGCATGCAGAAGAGACTGACGCGCTAAAAATCATCGACGACAGCATCGACAACCTGCTGCCGCCACGCCTGACGGGTCCCGATCGGCTGCGCTGCACTCAGCTTCTGTGGGAACTGCATGAAAAGGCGGAGGACTACGAGCGTGCCTCGCGCCGGATCGAATCGTTGCGCGAAGAAGTCTGGCTTCCCTTCGAACAACGCGCGAAAGTGCTTTCGGTGTTTGGCTATCTCGACTTCGCCGCCGAAAAGGTGACGGAGCGTGGCCGGTGGCTCGCGGACCTGCACATCGACCGGCCGTTGCTCGTGGGCGAGGCTCTCGAAAGCGGACTTTTTAATTCGCTCGATCTGAAACAACTCGCCGGCATCATGGCCGCACTGACGGCCGACGAAGAACGCGATTACGGCGATCTGGAACTGGATGACAACATCGTCACTTCACTCTCACGCTTCGAAGACATCGGTTTCAAAGTCTCCGCCGAGGAATGGAAATACGGTGTCGAACCGGCGCCGGAGCTGAACTTTTCCGCCGCCGGCGCGGCCGTGCTCTGGGCCGGCGGTGTTTCGTGGCCGGAGATGGTGCGCCGGACGCGCGCCGAAGAAGGCGATCTGTTTCGCATGTTTTCGCGCACCGGCGAGGCGCTTCTTCAAATCGCGGGTCTACATCGCAGTCATCCGCGGGCAGCGCAGATGGCAGCAGCCGCGGCGGAGATAGTATTGAGAGAGCCAATTCGGTAGGATGAACAGACCAACAAGAATAATACATAACGAGAGGACTCCTAATGTCGACTTCCGCCGCCCAGCAACCATCACCACAACTCTTTTTCCAAACCATCAACGCACATCAACGAACCGAAGCTTTGAAAGCCGCGATCGAGCTCGAAGTGTTCACTGCGATCGGTGAAGGCAACACTACCGCCGCGCAACTCGCCCAACGCTGCCAGACGTCCGAGAAAGGCATGCGCATTCTCTGCGACTACCTCACGATCATGGAGATGCTCACGAAGCAAGGCGACAAATATGCGCTGACACTCGACTCCGCAACGTTTCTCGACAAACGTTCGCCTGCATATCTTGGCGGCGCGATCGAGTTTCTGTGCTCGCCGATGCTGACGGAAGGTTCCAAGCACATTGCTGAAGCTGTACGCCGTGGCGGCACGGTGATGGAGAACGATGGGACCATCGGACCAGAAAATCCGATTTGGGTGAAATTCGCACGCAGCATGGTCGCGATGATGGCGTTGCCGTCGCAGTTGATGGCGAAGCTTGTCGACCCGAATCCGGATCGCAAGCTGAGGGTCCTCGACATCGCCGCCGGCCACGGCCTCTTCGGAATCGCTTTCGCCACGAACAATCCGCAGGCTGAGATCACCGCGCTCGACTGGAAAGCCGTGCTGGAAGTTGCCAAAGAGAATGCACAGAAGGCGGGAGTCGCCGATCGTTATCACACGATCGAAGGCAACGCTTTTGATGTCGATTACGGGACGGGTTACGACCTCGTCCTGCTGACAAACTTCCTGCACCACTTCGATCCGCCGACTTGTGAAACACTGCTGCGCAAAGTCCATAGCGCGCTTGCCGACGGTGGCCGCGCGGTGACGCTCGAGTTTGTTCCGAATGACGATCGCGTGACGCCTCCGGACGCCGCCGGTTTCAGCATGATGATGCTCACGAGCACGCCGTCAGGTGATGCTTACACGTT
>Ga0187894_10001843_pt1 | contig 26430 bp, 24 predicted proteins | sample GBC1701081metaG_FD_136650 | JGI IMG/M metagenome (GOLD analysis project Ga0187894, IMG submission 136650) | White microbial mat communities from a lava cave in the Kipuka Kanohina Cave System on the Island of Hawaii, USA - GBC170108-1 metaG ... | reverse complement strand
CTGGGCCTCGATAAGAAGCCTGTTCAGCACTCTTGTTTTTAAATCGATGGGGGCGCTCTATTGGCATTTGGCATCTCTCTATCGTCTTCAACTTGAATGAGTTCCCTGTATTGAGAATTGCTGCTGATTTGAAAGCAATGTTTCTTAACTGTAATTAATTGCTAGGTTTACGGAACATTTATAGGCCTAAGACGTTATTACAGGCACGGGTGAACCTCCTGATAGTGGCGGTCATAGTGAGTCTGGGGTGGGTTCTCAACTATGACCGCCTAATTTTTTTCACGTCTTCAACTCAGTGATTTCCAGTTAGAATTGACGCAGGTCATTAAAAGCAGTGAGGTTATCACTTCTTCCTGGTCAGTTCAGCTTCGGCTGTGATGAATCCAAATGCTGGCCAATACTTTCCTGAAACAATCCTGCGGAAATACTCTTCTGCCTTTGCTTGATTACCATTATACAAATGCCAATTGCCGACGCCGTATCCTACGGTTGCAATCTCCAGATCGGTTGCCTTCTCAACGTTGACGAGTTCTTCTTCTTTTTTCAATCCTTTGTAGAATAGCAACCGGTCGTAATATGACTTGTTCTCTTTGACCAGCATTTGTGGAGTGATCTTCCCTAACACTTTGATTGCTTCTGCGTCGTTCTTCATCCGGCGATAAGTCATGTATAGCCAATCAGAGATCGCAATAATTGAATCATCGCGACCTTCTTTGTTCGCGTCCATTTCTGTGCGGTTCTTCTCCGCAACGGCGTAACAACGTTCATAAGCGGCTGCGGCTTTTGCGAATTCGCCTTTGAGGTAATGCGCCAGACCCAAGTGGTACCAGATGTCGAAATCGTTGTCTTTGAGTTCCGACGCGCGCTTCAGATCGGTTATGGCTTTGTCAAATTGGCGGGTCGAGATGTAGCGGTGGCCGCGATGCCGGTAGAGCATAGCATTCGCCGGGGCAATCTTAATCCCACGCACATACGTCTCGATCGCGTCCTTGTAACGCCACACGCCCGCCTGTGCGCGGCCGAGCGCAATGATCAACTCGACATTGTTCGGGTCAGACACGAGCTTCTCCTGAGCCTTCGAAATCTCGCCTTTGTCGTCCGGCTGCGCGTAATGTTTGACTCCAAGAGGCGAAATAACTTCGGGTTTAGCTTCCGATTTGCCCGACTGTATAAGTTGAGCGTTGGTTGAAATCGCAGGAAATAAAACCGCGAGTGCAAAGACCAGCGCGGAACGGTTGGAGTTGCTGAATGCGGTCATAATGCCTCCTGTAGATTGTCTGTTATCGTTATGTGATGGATTTGCGACAGGGAATTCTATTCGGCCTTTCGGATGGGTAGCAAGCAGTCCTTGTCAATCAAGCGATCAAGTTTTAGCATACGCCCCACTTTATCGATCACTGCGTAGGAGCATTGAATATTTTGAGTTCTGAAATCCGACTGATTCCGATTCGCGGCATTCCCGAGGTCAGGCCAGGCGACGACTTAGGCTTGATGATAGTGCGCGCGGCTGAGAAGATGAACCACAGCTTGTTTGATGGTGACATCATTGTGGTCGCGCAAAAGATAGTTTCCAAAGCCGAGGGGAGATTGATCAATCTGGAATCCATAACTCCTTCCGAGTTCGCCATCGAAATCGCAAACAAACAACAACGCGACCCGCGGTTGATCGAGGTCATACTGAGCGAATCCGCCAATATTGTGCGGTCGGACGACCACGTATTGATCACTGAAACAAAGCATGGATTCATCTGCGCCAATGCAGGTGTGGATCGCTCAAACGTAGTTGGCAAGGAATGGGTATCTCTCTTGCCTGTCGCGCCGGACGATTCTGCGCTGTTACTGAAAACACGGTTCGCCGAATTGCTCAAAGCTAATGTCGCAGTGATCATCACTGACACGTTCGGACGAGCCTGGCGCGAGGGCTTAACGAACGTTGCGATCGGAGTCGCCGGCATCAAACCGCTGAAAGACCTTCGCGGTAAAACCGACGACCATGGGAAGGAGTTATCAGCCACGGTGCTCGCCTTGGCTGATGAGATCGCAGCGTCAAGCGGCTTGTTGATGCGAAAGACCTCTCGCATCCCTGCCGTTGTGATGCGAGGCTATTATTTCGATCACGGCGAGGGAAGCGCCCGGGAACTGGTAAGGCCAAAAGAGCGAGATCTGTTTCGATAAGAGGGGGGCAAATTTAGATTCATTCTGCGCTTCTTGCTTTATTCAAAGTGTTCCGACTGCTTACCGGCAAAGCTCCATCCAGAAAGCGCGGTAGTAGCGCATCAATCTGATTGGGTCTGCAGTCTCAGGAATTTCGGCCAGGCAATAACGATTGTAACCAGCCGCTTTCATAAGCCCGAACAATTCACGCCAAGGATATTCTAGTTTCCACAATTCGTTGATATGCGCGCTGCGAAGCCACGGTTTCAGCAGTTTGAAGCTCTGTTTGACCGAGCTATTCGTTACGTCTTCCTGATTCGAGTTCCAGCAGATGGCGACCTGTGGATGATTTGCGGCCTGCATCATCTTCGCCATTCGCGCCGGCTGACTCGAATCGCGTCCGTGAACTTCGACCCAGACTTCGATGCCCGCGCCTTTCGCGAAATCGCCACACTCGCTCAACGCTACGCCAATTTGCGCAATCGTCTTCTCTTCGGGGACCTCTTTCGGTATACCATTCGGACGCACTTTTACACCGATCGCGTCGATGTCGTGGGCAAGTTCGATGAAGCGTTTGCACTCGTCAACGTTTTTGCGCACGGCTGATTGATCAGTCGAATGGAATTCGCAAACAGAGCCGAGACTGAGCAGCCGAACCTTTGTTCTGGCAAAATGGTTTTTGACTTCAACTCGCTGCTCTTTGCTCAAAGCTGGTTCAACGCCATGTTTGTGCGTTGTGCGTAATTCAACAGCTTCGAATCCGGTCGCCTCACAGTTCTTGATGATTGTCGGAATATCCCAGTCTTTGGCCAAATTGTAGGTCACAAGCCCCAGCTTGAATCCGCCGCCTCCCAGCGCAGGATTGCTGATCTTATCGGCGAGGGCGGAAGCGGCGGCGGCCAGCTCAACTATTGCCGCTGAGCTGGCGGCAGCCAAGCCAGACTGTAAAAAGTCGCGTCGTGATTTCTTGCGCATCGTTCTTTGCCTTGATGATCGGAGTGATCGGAGTGATTGGATTATTGCGTGACTGCGCGCCAATTCATAGCGCAATCGTCGCGCCAGGTCAATTCAGGATTGGATTATCTTCAGCCGCGCCATTGCAATTGTCATATCAGACTTTGAGTGGGAAAATACGGCTGCGGTAAGCGCCATAAACAATCAATCTTCACAGAGGTGACCCCGATGAAAACAAAACTGGACGCAATTGCGCGTGTAGTAGTATCGTTGCTATCCGCCATTTTGATTACATCATCAGACATGGCTTATAGCCAGTCTCCCAAAAACTTTGCTCAAGTGAGACGCGAGTTCAAAACATTTTACGAGCAGTCCATGCGCAAGCACGGCATCGTCGGTAGTAGTTTTATGCTGATTCAGGACGGGCAGATCATCGCGCAGGAGTTCTTCGGCCTCGCCAATCAGGAAAAACAGCAGCCGGTGGACGAAAACACTATTTATCACTGGGCTTCAATCACGAAGACTTTTACCGGGGTCGCGATCATGCAACTGCGCGATCGAGGTCTGTTGAAACTTGACGATCCCATAATTAAATACCTGCCCGAACTCAATGCCGTTCACAATCCGTTCGGCAGTATGAGCCAAGTCACAATCAAGCATCTGATGTCTCACACTGCAGGGTTTCGTGGGCCGACTTGGCCCTGGGGTGGCGATAAAGATTGGCATCCGCACGAGCCGCAGCACTGGTCGCAACTTGTGGCAATGATGCCTTACACAGAAATCTCGTTTAAGCCAGGGTCGAAATTCAGCTACTCCAACCCTGGCATAATTTTTCTTGGCCGCATCATCGAATTGCTTACAAAAGACGATTACGAAGTTTACATTGACAAAAATATCTTCAAGCCGCTCGAAATGTATCGCAGTTATTTCGATACGACTCCGAACCACCTCCTCAAACACCGCTCGCACAGTTACTATCTGAAGGAAGGCAAACTGACGCCGGGCAGGTTTGACGTTGATACCGGCATCACCGTTTCAAACGGTGGTCTGAACGCGCCGTTGCCTGACATGGTCAAATATATCAACTTTCTGGCGGGAGATATGAGGAGACAGGCGACTTACGACCAAGTGCTGAAACGCTCATCGCTTGAAGAGATGTTCCAGTCACAAATCGTTCTCGAACCTGAGGCGGTTATTCAACCGGAAGGGCAGAATCGAAAAGACGCGATGGGGTTGACCTTTTTTATCGAAGACAATTTCGGCCAGCGTTTCATTGGCCACAGCGGCAGTCAGAACGGCTTCATTTCGCATTTCTACATCCGCCCTGATACGCGAATTGCATATATCATCGCGTTCAACACCCACGCCACGCCAACCGAGAAAGATTCGAGTCAGGATACGAGAAGACTAGATCGAGAAATAAAAGATTACTTGTTCCAGAAAATCTTTCCTCTCTTTGCGCTGAGACAGGGGACTTGACGCGGCCGCTCTGGCTATTGTGGATTGACAGTGCGCGATGAACGGCTACCATGCCTATTCAATTTCGCAACGTTTGCGAGTCAATCGATCATACGAACGAGGACTAATAACAAATTTTATGAGCCTTGCTCTAATGCTTCTGCAACAGACGCCGAAACCGGACGAAGTGAAAACCCTGATTGATCCGATTATGCGGCATGGACGCGACAATATCAGTTATCTCTATTCGCTCGACGCGTTTGATTGGACGATAGTCATTCTCTATTTCACCATCCTGACACTGCTCGCAATTCTTGGCGTTTATCGCGTGCGGATGGTTTATCAGTTCTGGCGTTACCGCCACGTTAAACCAGAACCCAAACGCCGTTTCGCTGAAAGCGAACTGCCGCGCATCACTGTTCAGCTTCCGCTCTTCAATGAAATGTATGTCGTCGAGCGATTGCTCGAATCGGCCACCAAGCTCGATTATCCGCGTCATCTGCTTGAAATCCAGGTGCTCGACGATTCGACCGACGAGACGGTCAAGATCGCTGAAGCTGCCGTCGAAAAACACAAACAGCGGGGATTCGACATTCAATACGTTCATCGCACCGACCGGACCGGTTTCAAAGCTGGGGCGCTCGAAAATGGGATGAGAATGGCCAAAGGTCAACTTGTCGCAATTTTCGACGCTGATTTCCTGCCGAAGCCAGATTGTCTGCGACATATGGTTGATTTCTTTACCGATGAGCGCATCGGAATGGTTCAGATGCGGTGGAGCCATATCAATGCGAACTACTCGCTGCTAACGCGGATTCAGGAAGTGTTGCTGGATGGCCACTTCATTGTCGAACAGACGTCGCGCAACCGCACGGGCGCGTTCTTTAACTTCAATGGCACCGCTGGTATGTGGCGGCGTGAAGCGATTGAATGGAGCGGCAGCTGGCAACACGACACACTGACCGAAGACACCGACCTCAGTTTCCGCGCGCAGTTGATGGGGTGGAAGTTCGTCTACCTGCTTGACGAAGATGCGCCTGCTGAATTGCCGGTCGAAATGAATGCTTTCAAGACGCAGCAGCGCCGATGGGCGAAGGGACTGGTGCAAGTTGGGTTAAAGCTGATGCCACGTTTGTGGAAGCATCCACAGCTTACTTTTCAGCAAAAAGTCGAATTGTTCTTCCGGCTTTTTGGCAATTGCGCGGCAATGTTAATGATCGTATTGAGCGTTCTGCACATTCCAGTGCTGATAGTGCGGTTCAACCAAGGATTGTTCCACATGTTGCTCCTCGACACGCCGCTGATGATCTTTGCCACCTTTTCTGTCGTCAGCTTTTATGGCACGGCGATATGCTACCGTTACCCCAATGAGAAGTGGCGATTGTGGCTGATTCCGCTGGCTATGGCGATGGGCATCGGGCTTGTGTTTTCAAATACGCGCGCTGTGTTGGAAGCGCTATTCGGAGTTCAATCGAGCTTTGTACGCACGCCGAAATACAACGTCGAAAGCCGAAAGGATAATTGGTTAAAGGCTGCGATGAAATATCGTCGTAAGCGGGGATTGTTGCCTTACATTGAGCTTGCATTCGCGCTTTATTTTGCCTTCGCGGTCTATTACGCGATTCGCAGCAACATCTATGCGACAATCCCATTCCTGCTCATATTTCTACTTGGTTATGGATACATGGCGATGATGTCGCTCTTTCAGGGCGGCATGCGAAAAGCGCTTCAGGTGTTCAGGCGAAATTAAATCAGTTTGCAGATCGGAGAGCTAACGAACAAGCGCTAAAGCAATCGCCAAGGAGACATGATGTTCTGTCCAAAATGCGGATCGAATCAGGGCGAAGGAAAAAGATTCTGCACCGTGTGCGGGACGAATCTCGCGGCGGTTTCGCAGGCTCTGACCGGGCAGATTCCACAACCGAATTACTACGCGCCGCCAATGCCACATCCGCTCGAAATCGAAAGGCAGCGCGACATGGCGAAGGGCGTTCGTCTGAGCATCATCGGCGGCGGCATTGTGGCGTTGAATTTCTTCAGTTTCATTTTCTCAGGCCCGTTTCGCGGAGGCTCTCCTTTCGGGTTCTGGACTTTCGTGGGGTTCATCCTGCTGGCTGTAGGAATCTCGAAGATCATCACCTCGCGCCCTCCGAGCGCCGTCAGTTCATCCGCGCCGGCCCCGCAGGCTCAGCGCGAAACGCATTCAATTCATCAGGCCAATCCGCATCCCGTCTTCTCTGCGCCGCCAGCGGTCGAACCGACGGCTTCACGAACTAGCGAACTTGAACCAGTCAGACGCCCTTCACTGAGCGTTACGGAAGATGATACTAGACATCTACCACACAGCAAGCCGCCGCATGAGCTTTCGAGGTAGAGGAGAAAACATCCATGTACTGTCCATCCTGCGGAACCGAAGCCAGCGATCAGACGAAGTACTGCACCAAATGCGGAGTCAATCTCCGCCGAGTGAAAGGCGTGCTGGGCAAGGGCGGCGCAAACGTCAGAGAAGGAGGTGATCGGGAGAGAGCGACCCTGGAGGACTGGAAAGCCGAGCGCGAAGAGCGTAGGAGGAAAGCGCCGGAAGAGAAACGGCTCAATGAAATCAAGGGCGGCGTGATCACCAGCAGTGTCGGCCTCGGCGTGATGATCTTCTTGAGCGTTCTGTTTGACGCCATCGCCAATACGGTTGACGGACCGGCATCGAACATTCTGCGCAGCTTGTGGGCCGTAGGCCTCATCCCTTTTCTAATCGGCCTGGGGATTATCTTCAACGGCTTCTTCATCAGCAGGCGAATCGTCGAGTTAAAACGTCAGCAGGAACAAAGGGATCAGCAACTGCCGCTCTTTTCCGCCCCGAATACTTCTCCGGTCGCGCGATTGGTCGAGCCATCGCAATCGCCGATCTCCGATTTCAGCATTGCCGAACCGACGACGACAAAATTGCGCGAGCCTGTTTCCGTGCCTTCGCCCCGAGATACCAATTGAAAAGCAACGTCCGCAAAAGCGCTTGAAAACGAATCTGCCAAAATCAACTCTGCCAAAGTTTACTCTGGAGGACCTCGTTTATGTTCTGCACCCGTTGTGGGGCTAATAACCTCGATACCGACCAGTTCTGCAGATCTTGCAGCGCGCCATTGGTGAAAACTGGTGGCGCGCAGAGCCAGGGGGCATCTTCAGGATCGGGTCAGCAACCTTATCCTTATTCAACGCCGGGCTCTAGTCAGCAACAGCAGCCGCCACAGGGCTATACTCCCTATCCTGGGTATCAAGGATACCCACCCGCGCAACACGGCTATGCCAACCAGATGTCCGGGCAACAGGGCAGCGCCAGTGGCCGCGCAATCGCCGCCATGATCGTGAGCATCATCTCGCTCGTGATGTGTTGTTGGCCAGCGAGCATTGTTGGAATTGTGTTGGGGAAGATGGAAATGAATGCGATTCAGGAAGGGCGCGCCCCACAATCCGGTGAAACGATGGCGAAGGTCGGATTTTATCTTGGAATCGCCTCAACCGCGATTTCTTTGCTATTCACTGCTCTCTACTTCCTTGGTGTTCTCGCCAGCTTCGCTGGCGTTAATTACTGACGGTGATGTGGCTGTCTTCGATCCTGCAAGACCGTTCTCAAAATTTTGACGATTTGCGCCTGCGGTTTACTCGTCAAGATCGGCTTCGGTATCTGATAGTCGCCATTTTGGCGACCGCCCTGTTGCTTATCGCGCGTGTTCTACGGCCTTCGGGGGACGGATTCGGCACTCACCGGCAGTTAGGTCTGCCACCCTGCGCGTTTCTGCATCTCACCGGCATTCCCTGTCCCAGTTGTGGTTTGACGACGAGCGTCGCTCATGCGGCGCGGCTGCATTTTTACGAATCGGTGATCACACAGCCGTTCGGACTCATCGTTTTTATCTCCGCGGTTTTGAGTATTCCGCTTTCGGTCTATTTCATTCACCGCCGAATTCCCTGGTCGAGACTCACTAGCTTGCGTGGCAGAAATCTCGTGATCTACCTGATGATTGCGTTCTTTCTTCTTAGCTGGCTATACAAAATAGCGACGATGAAAGACCTGCTCGCACACGGCTAGCAAGTTAGCTGTCCTTCCTCTACAATCCGCCTTCGCTGATCGACGTATTGAAATCAATATCGGAGAAATTGAACTATGAAGCTGGCCTTCGCCTCCCTAAGCCTGCTGCTATTGCTTCCCAACACTTTGACAATTATGCCACGCACGCAGAACGATCAATTGAAATCGCGCGCCGAGTTGACCAACTATGAAGAAACCAGCCGCTACGAAGATGTGATGCGGTTCATTGGCGAGTTGCAGAAACGCACGGACAAACTGCGCGTCGAATCTTTCGGCAAGACCGAAGAAGGGCGCGATCTGCCGCTGATGATCTTCGCTGATCCGCCGGTCGCGCAGCCACGCGAAGCGCGCGCTTCGGGCAAGCCGGTCATCTTCATTCAGGCCAATATTCATGCAGGTGAAGTCGAAGGCAAGGAAGCGATGTTGCATCTGGCCCGTCGGATTGCAACCGGCGATTTGCGGCCGCTGCTCAACAACTTGATCATACTGATTGCTCCCATCTACAACGCCGACGGCAACGAGAAGTTCAGCCCAAACAACCGCACTGCACAGAATGGCCCTATCGGTGGCGTTGGCACGCGTGAAAACGCGAAGGGCTACGACCTCAACCGTGACTACATGAAACTTGAAACGCCAGAAGCCAATGCGCTCGTCGGATTGTTCAACCGTTGGGACCCGCACCTGACGGTTGATTTGCACACGACCAATGGCTCGTATCACGGCTATCACCTGACTTACGCGCCGACGCTCAATCCCAATGCCGATGCGCGATTGATTGCGTTCGAGCGGAACAAGATGCTCCCCGCAATCACGCGCGCGATGCTTAAGACGCACAAGTTCCGCCTTTACTTCTACGGAAATTTCGCCACAAAGGAACGTATCAACCGTGAACTGGACAATTTTGAAATGCAGCGATCAGGCAGAGAGGCGCGGCCTCCGGAAGGTCTGGCCGACAAGCCTGAAACCAAAATCTGGCGCACGTTCGATCACCGCCCGAGATTCGGCAACAACTACTGTGGCCTGCGAAATCGTCTGACAATTCTCTCCGAAGCCTACAGTTATCTCGATTTCAAAAGTCGCGTCGCGGTAACCGAAGCTTTTGTCGAAGAGATTTTTAAATACTCGGCTCTGCACGCTGAGGAGATCGTTGCATTGATCAAGCGCGTTGACGATGACGCGGTTCGCGGACGCCTCACGCAACAGGGCGTGGCTTTTGAATTGAAGTCCCTGGACAAACCCGTTGACATCCTGGTCGGCGAAGTCGAAAAGGTCAAAAATCCGCGATCAGGCAAAATGATGACGGCGATGATCGAAAACAAGTTCACCCCGACGCCTATGCCCAATTACGGACTCTTTGCCGCGACGAAGAGCGGCGTAATCCCTCAGGCTTATCTGTTCCGCAACGAAGACGGGATGAAGACTGTAATCGCCAAACTTCTCGCGCACGGCATCGCAATTGAAGAATTGACCGAACCTCTAACAGCCGAAGTCGAAAGCTTCGTGATTGACGACGTGAAGAAGGCCGCACGCGCTTTTCAAGGCCACGCCGAGGTGAAGCTCAAAGGCCGGACGCAAAAAGAGGCCGTTCAATTCCCTGCCGGCTCGATTCTGATCCGCACAGCTCAATCTTCCGCATCGCTGATCTTCTACCTGCTCGAAGCGGAAAGCGATGACGGATTTGTGAACTGGAATTTTCTCGATGCTTATCTGGAAAAAGGGAAGACCTATCCGATTTATAAACTGACAGGCGAGGTGAAAGCGCCAAGCAAGTTGAAGCGATAAGCCATTTCGATCAAATAAAACCTTATGGCCGGCCGAGTGCTTATCAAAGACACGACGATCATCACCCTCGATGACGCAAATCGTATCTTCGAGGGTAGTGTAGCGATAGATCAAGGACGCATCCTAGCGGTCGAGCCTTCGGCGACCGCCAGTTTTAATTTCGCCTTTGACGATGTGATTGACGGACGAGGACGCGCGCTTATGCCTGGCTTTGTTCAAACACACATTCATCTCTGTCAAACGTTGTTTCGCGGCGCGGCTGACGATCTGGAATTGATTGACTGGCTGAAACAACGTGTCTGGCCGATGGAAGCCGCGCATACGCCGGAATCGCTATACGCTTCGGCGCGGCTGGGAATCGCGGAGTTGATCAAAAGCGGGACGACCTGCGCCTTGACGATGGAGACGGTCAACCACACCGAATCCGTCTTCCGCGCGGTCGAAGAGTCCGGGTTTCGAGCGACGGTCGGCAAATGCATGATGGATCAAGGCAACGGTGTCCCAGAAGCTTTGAGCGAAGAGACTGAAGATTCAATCTTCGAATCGCTCGAACTGCTCGAACGTTGGAACGGTAGAGCTGCTGGTCGCATTCGTTATTGCTTCGCTCCGCGATTCGCCGTCAGTTGCACGCGAGAGTTGCTCGAACGGGTCGCCAAGCTTTCGCGCGAACGCGGTGTGATGGTTCACACACACGCCTCGGAAAATCGCGACGAGATTGCGATGGTCGAACGCGCGACAGGGAAGCGCAATATCGAATACCTTCGCGACGTTGGACTGACCGCGCCTCACGTCGTGCTGGCGCATTGCGTTCACCTGGATGACGCTGAGATGGATATCCTGCGCTCAACCGGCGCCCACGTCGCGCACTGCCCTTCATCGAACCTGAAACTCGCGTCTGGCATCGCTCGCGTAGCCGAAATGCTTAATTGCGGGATCTCGGTCTCGCTCGGCGCTGACGGCGCTCCGTGCAACAACCGTCTCGATATGTTCACTGAGATGCGCGCTGCTGCGCTGCTGCAAAAGGTTTTGCACGGCTCACGAACATTGCCAGCTTTGACCGCTTTACGTATGACGACGATTAATGGCGCGCGAGCATTGGGGTTGGCCGATCAAATCGGTAGTATAAAAATAGGCAAGCGCGCCGATCTTCAATTGATCAACCTGAACCGGCTGCATACCACACCGCAGCCTGATCTTATTTCGACGATTGTTTATGCATCGGAAGCTAGCGATGTGGAGACAGTGATCATTGATGGACAGATTGTAATGCGGGCCGGGGAATTGCTCACGTTAGATGAACGAGAGGTGATTGTTGAGGCGCGTGACCAATCGCGGCAGATCGCACAGAGGGTCGATGGCGCAAATCAACCATAGGTGAATCGCAATGGCTGTTGGGCAAAATGTTCTACGAAAGGAAGGCTACGAAAAGCTGACTGGCGCGGCGCGCTACGTTGACGACATTACACTCGAAGGCATGCTTTACGGCAAAACCGTTCGAAGCAGTATCCCGCATGGCCGCATCAAGACGATCACCTTCGCCCCCGACTATGATTGGTCACGAGTGGTGATCGCTGATTACCGGGATATTCCCGGAGACAACTACGTAGCGCTCATTGAGAACGACCAGCCGCTGCTCGCCGAGACTGAGATCCGTCATTGCGAAGAGCCAGTCCTGCTGATCGCCGCCGAAAGCAAACACGAAGCGGAAATTGCCGCGCAACACGTCAGCATCGAGTATGAAGAATTGCCGCCGTTGTTGACGATTGAAGAGTCGTTGAAATGCAGCGAGATCATTTACGGCTTGGACAATATCTTCAAAAGTTTTTTGATCGCGCGTGGTGATGTTGATGACGGACTCAAACAAGCCGATCACGTCATCGTTGGCGAATACCGAGTGCCACACCAGGAGCAGCTCTACATCGAAACTCAGGGAATGATCGCAGTTCCGGCAAAAGATTCGATGACAGTGATGGGATCGATGCAATGCCCGTACTACGTCCACAAAGCGATCAAACAACTTTTCAACCTTGACGATGAGCAGACGATCGTGATTCAGACAACGACTGGCGGTGGTTTCGGTGGCAAAGAAGAGTATCCGTCAATGATCGCCGCGCACGCGGCGTTGCTCGCGCATAAGGCGCAGCGTCCGGTCAAAATGATCTACGACCGAGCGGAAGACATCGCCGCGACGCCGAAACGCCACCCCGGAATCATTCGCCATCGCACAGGCGTGATGAGCGACGGTCGGTTAGTGGCGAACGAGATTGACATATTGTTCGATGGTGGAGCTTACGCCACGCTTTCGTCCGTGGTGCTCTCGCGTGGGGCGATTCACTCACAGGGGCCGTACAAATGTGACAATATCCGCATCACGGCTCGCGCTGTCGCGACAAACACTCCGCCCAACGGCGCGTTCCGAGGGTTCGGCGCGCCGCAAGTCACGTTCGCTTATGAAATGCAGATGGAAAAGATCGCGGCTGAACTTGGCATTGACCCACTAGATCTGCGTCGCATCAACATGCTGCGCGAGGGCGATATTACGGCAACAGGGCAGAGGCTGACTTGGAGCGTAGGCTCGGAAGATGTGCTGAACGCTGCAGTCGAACGTTCCGGTTTTATCGAGAAGAGGCGAACAATCTCGCAAAAAAACAACAACAGATCGACACGCCGGGGCATTGGTCTTTCATTCTTCTTCCACGGCGCGGGCTTCACTGGCAGCGGCGAGGCAAAGATGAAAGCTCAAGCTGGCGTAGAGATCACGCCTGAAGGGCAGGCGCGCATCCTCTCAGGCTCGACAGAAATTGGGCAAGGCACTCGCACGATCTTTTGCCAGATCGTGGCCGATGAATTGGGCATAAGTTACGGCGATGTCGAGATCGAAGAGCCAGACACATCGCGCGTGCCCGACAGCGGCCCGACCGTGGCTTCTCGAACTTGCATGGTTGTCGGTCGAGTCGTTCAGCTTGCGGCGCGCGAAGTAGGAGAGAAGTTGCTTCGGTTCGTTGCCGAACGTTTCGGCGAGGCTGAGGTAAAATTGATAGAAGGCTGTTTCACAACTGACGGAAAGCGGCTTGCGAGTTTTGGCAAGGCCGCTCGCGAGTACATCAACCTGCACGGCGAATTGCGAGCTTATGCGCGTTACGCCAATCCGCCTGGCATCGAATGGGACGATGATACCTACACGGGCGACGCCTATCCTGTCTTCTCGTATGGGGCCGATGTCGCCGAGGTTGAAGTTGATATGGACACATACGAAGTGACAGCGCTCAAGATCACAACCGCGCAGGACATTGGACGCGCGATTCATCCAATTCTGGCGGCAGGCCAAATTGAAGGCGGAACGTTGCAGGCCGTTGGCTACGGATTGTTTGAAGAACTGGTTTGGGATCGCGGGCGCGTCGTGAACAACCGTCTCACCAATTACATCATCCCGACATCGCTCGACGCGCCGGAGATGGAAACGATCATAGTCGAGAAGGAATATCCGCACGGCCCATTCGGCGCGAAGGGCGTAGGTGAATTGCCCATGGATGGAGCAGCTCCCGCTATTGCGGCGGCGGTATTTAACGCAACTGGCGTATTCGTGACTGAAATTCCCATTACGCCCGAACGGTTGCTTGCCTCGTTTGAAAGCCTACAGCGCGCCGAGCCAAAGAGAATGTAAATTAGCGATGAAAGTAACCCTTCAAATCAACGGCGCCGAACGCGAAATAGACGTGTCTCCAATGAAGCGCTTACTCGATGTGTTGAGAGAGGACTTACGGTTGACCGGCGCGAAAGAGGGTTGCGGGGAAGGCGAGTGCGGCGCCTGCTCCGTGATCATTAATGGAGAAGTCATTAATTCCTGCCTTGTGCCGATTTGCCAAATGCAAGGCGCGAACATTCTCACCGTTGAAGGACTGTTGCGAGATGGCCAACTCGTTCCGTTGCAACAGGTGTTTCTGGAATGTGGCGCTGCGCAATGTGGCATCTGCACGCCGGGCATGATCATCTCTGCTCGCTCTCTGCTCGACACCAACCAGCATCCGACACGTGACGAAATTAAGGAGGCAATCGCGGGAAATTTGTGCCGCTGCACCGGCTACATCAAGATCATAGATGCGATCGAGCGAGCGGCTGAGACTGGTTAGGTTTTTTTTCTTTGCCCTATAAAGTACTTTCTCTGGATATATAAGAGGCCGAATCTATGATTCATGACTCCATAGTCTTTTCACCCACTAGCCTTGATGAAGCGTACGGACTTCTGGCTGAACGCAGCCCTGGCGCACGGATCGTCGCTGGCGGCACGGATCTGATGGTTTTGATGAATGGGCGGCTGCTTGACGCCAAAGATTTCATTGACATCTGGCGTTTGAATGAACTACGAGGCGTCACCGACGAAGGCGAAGCGATCCGTATCGGCGCGCTGACCACTTACACGCAGCTGATAAAATCTCCGTTGATTCAATTAAATATCCCGGCATTGGCCGAAGCCTCACGAACCATAGGCGCAATTCAAATTCAAAACCGTGGCACTATCGGCGGCAATATAGTTAATGCATCACCTGCCGGCGATAGCCTGCCTGTGCTGGCGGCTTTCGATGCGGATGTCGAGGTTGGAAGTGTTCGAGGCGTCAGGAGAGTTAGCTTCAATCATTTTTATACTGGCTACCGTAAAACCGTGATGAAACCTGATGAGATTGTATTGGCAGTAAGTTCGCGAAAACTGAAACCAGACGAGCGATCTTTCTTTTTCAAGGTTGGCACGCGACGTGCGCAAGCCATCTCAAAAATTGTGATGGCAGTTAAAGTCGGAATGACTGATCGTGTGATCAACTCAATCAAAATCGGCCTAGGGAGCGTTGCTCCGACGGTGATACGCGCAGTTGAGACCGAGTTATTGCTGACAAACGCGATTCTCGACGCAACGATCATTGAGCAAGCCCGAAGAACAATTTCTCGGGAAGTTGCGCCAATCACTGATGTACGCTCCACAGAACACTATCGCCGCACAGTGACTGGAAATGTGCTTGCAAAAATTCTCCGCCAGCTAATGTGAATGTAAAGTTGAAGTGGGTAGGCAAAAAGCTAAAAGAGAAGGCTTGATCTCTTTACAAAGCGGCGAGTCCGCGTCGAAAGCTGATGGGAGATAAGCCGTAATCGCCATGAAGCAGGACGTTCACAACCGATGGCCTGATTGTTTCACGGGGCCTTCTCCCAGCAGCAACGAGCGCAATGAACAGATTCAGGAATTAGATCGCGTCTGCCATCTTCAGATTTTTGGTGTCTGTTAAGGACTTCTGCTCAGTCTTAGCGTAATCCTTTGTCACATTGCTCTTGTTATCGAGCATATGGCACTTCCCGTCGAAAACAGCGCCGTGTTCAATGATCAAAGCTGGAGTGTAAATGTCACCGTAAACGCGTCCGGTTGAGTGAATCTTTACGCTGTTTTTCGCTGTTATGGTGCCTTCCACGATTCCGCTGACTTCAACAATCCCGGCCTGAACCGTAGCTTTGACGCGGCCCCTCTCCATTATAAGCAGGCTACCTGAATCCGAAACGATAGTCCCGGATATATTGGCGTCTACTCTCATAATCTCCGAAAACTTGATCTCGCCGGTAATTTCAGTCCCTTCGCCCAAGAAGCTGCGGAGATCTGTTGGCGCATCATTGCTGCTGCTGACGTAAGACGATTTGTTGCTGCCGAACTTCATAAATTAAGCCTCCATTGATAAGGATTGTTCTGGAAACTAACTAAAAGTGTAGTTGGGGCAATCTGCCAGTAGTGGTTGTAATATGGAACTTCAGATAGCTTTATGCGGGGGAAGGATTATGGGTCTGACTTCCGCATGATGATTGAGTAGATCCTATCCAACTCGCTGGTCGAACTGAAATCAATCTCAATCCTGCCTCCGTTATGACCGAGATGAATCCGCACCTGAGTTTCAAGTCGTCTCTTCATCTTCAACTCGGCGGCGCGGATGTTAGCATCATTGCTTGATGGTGTCGAGCTTTCCTTGGGCGTTGATACAGAAGCGGCGCGTTTCAAGGCTTGCACCGCCTGCTCCGCTTGCCGAACTGATAACTTCTTCTCGATCACCTCATTGGCCAGTCTTCTTATCTGATCCTTCGTATCTAATCCCAACAATGCTCGCGCATGCCCCATTGAGATCAGATCATCTTCCAACATTCTCTGAACCTCATCAGGTAGCTTCAGTAGTCTTAGATAATTGGCGATTGAAGATCTGTCTTTCCCGACCTGTTGCGCAACCTCATCCTGTGTCAAACCTAAATTGTGTATGAGCCGTTGGTACGCTGAGGCTTCTTCAATAGGGTTGAGTTCCTGCCTCTGGATATTTTCGATCAACGCGAGTTCTAGCAGCTTCGAATCAGGAATGCTGCGTATGACAGCATTTACTCTGTGTAAGCCCGCGCGTTGAGCCGCACGCCATCGGCGCTCACCAGCCACAATTTGATACCGTCCGTTCGAGATGCGCCTCAGCAAAAGTGGCTGAACCAGGCCGTTGGCTCTTATAGATTGGGCAAGTTCATTGAGCTTGTCTTCGTTGAAACGCGCCCTCGGCTGATCCGGGTTAGGATCAATCAAATCAATATCTACCTCCAGCAGTTCATCACCCTGCGCTGCCGAATCAGAGAGCAGGGCGCTCAAGCCTCTCCCTAACGCTCTTCTTGTCATGTTCCAACACCTCTTTAGCTAAGTTTAAGTAGCTTTCAGCGCCGCGAGATTTAATGTCGTAAAGAATAATCGGTTTGCCATGACTCGGAGCCTCGGCCAGCCGAATGTTGCGGGGAATCATTGTTTGAAAGACCTGCGCCCCTAGAAAGTCCCTTAAATCCGAAACAACCTGATTTGAGAGATTCGTTCTTTCGTCGAACATCGTGAGCAGAAATCCTTCAACAGCTAAACTGGGATTAAGGTTTCTACGAATCCTTACTAGCGTGTCCCATAAATCAGTCACTCCTTCTAGCGCGAAGTACTCGCATTGGATTGGGACAATTATCGAATCTGCGGCAGCAAGGGCATTCAAAGTTAGTAGGCCTAAACTCGGTGGGCAATCAACAATGATGTATTCGAATCTATCACGTTGACCCTCTAAGACCTTTTTCAAATAGAATTCCCGCTCCTGCGCGTCTATTAATTCAACCTCTGCGCCAGCAAGATTACGGTCCGAGGGAGCGAGTTTCAGGTGCTCAAGTTCGGTGGTGAGAAGTATATTAGTGACAGGTTCGTCCATTACCATCGAATGGTAGATACTGCGCTTGAACGATCCCTTTTTTATTCCTACTCCACTTGTCGCATTCGCCTGCGGATCCATATCAACCATCAAAGTTGAAATGTCAGCCGCTGCAAGACAAGCAGAGAGGTTAATAGCTGTAGTTGTCTTTCCAACCCCACCCTTCTGATTGGAAATCGCAATGATTTTTCCCATATATACCTACTTGAGGTGTAATGAAATGAGAGCTAAATGGCGCTTCGCAAATTATCACATCTGAAATGGCAAGTAAAAGCGCGGGAGGGTGTTTCACGTGGAACAGAAGGACATGATTTGGCAGGGAGTGGCAATACATCTTTGCAGCGTTTCACGTGGAACGGAAGATGTTTATTATATATCTACGATCAGAGCCAGGAATCAGAAGGCTTTCTACTTGGTGCTGATCATTTAAAAGATTTCGCGCCTTTTCTCCCAAGCCCTTCGCGCCAAAGATCAAAATTTGAGAGGATTCCGCTCCCAATCTTACGATTTTGGGGATCGCCTTCTCCATTCTCTCGATGGCCCGGACTGTCAAACATGATTCCTTATGAAGTCTTTTGATATCCTCAAATCTGGATTTAAGTACCTTTACATTATTCAAACGCAGATCCCCTACCGTTTCTTCTAAAAAAAGAGCTTTATTGCGGCTGACCTCAACTAGATGGACAATCAGGTCAGGGCGCAAGATAGCTATCACCATTCCTGGAACTCCCAGGCCTGCCCCCAAGTCCCAAACCTGATTCACAATGGGAAGAATCAATAATTCGGAGAACACTGATTCGCGAATATGTCTTTCAAAGAATTCCCGAGGCTGAGTAAGAGTCGTCAAGTGGAGACGGTTATTCCACTTCAACACCAATTCATAGTGCTTCGACATCAGCTCGATCTCTGTTTCAGAAAACTCTGTTCCATCCCACTTCTTGCTTTTGTGGAGAATGTTTTTTAGCTGTTCGATTTCTGACGTCATTACGACACTTGTTGTCGAGACATTAGTTCAACATGTATGGTCAGCAGGGAAAGGGCCGCCGGCGTGAGACCAGGAATTCTCATCGCTTGACCGAGGGTTTGAGGTTGTACTCGGCTAAGCCTCTCGACCATTTCGTGAGACAGTCCTGGGATTCGAGAATAGTCCAGGCCTGACGGGATTGTTCGGTTAGCGGCCTTGGCCAGACGGTTCGCCATATTTTCCTGCGCGATCAGGTAGCCTTCATACTTGAAATCAGTGATAACGGTCGTGATCTCCTCAATACTGCAACAATCACTTAGAGCTTGAGGAAGGAGATGAACCAGATGTTCGGCTGTTATCTCTGGACGCTTCGCCAACTGACCAAGATTTACAGCTTCGGAGAGGCTGATGCTTGAAGCTTCGACGAACCGCGGATAACCATCAGTCCGGGCGGACACCGTAGTTTGGCGGAAATATTCCCTCAATTTATTTTTGCGGTTGTTTTTGCCAACAAACTCTTCATAGCGATCTTTGGGTAACATTCCAAGATTGAAGCCAATTTGGCCGAGCCGTTCATCTGCGTTATCAATTCTCAATTTGAGCCGCTGTTCGGCGCGAGAGGTGAACATCCGATACGGCTCATCCACGCCTTGTGTGACAAGATCATCAATCAAGATTCCAATATAGGCGGAGTCTCGCTCAATCAAGACAGGCTCTTGCTGGTGAACGTATCTAGCCGCATTGATCCCAGCAATGATTCCTTGAGCGCCTGCCTCTTCATATCCTGTAGTGCCGTTGATCTGACCAGCGTTGAAGAGGCCGCTGATTCGTTTAGTCTCCAAAGAAGGCCAGAGTTCGGTTGGATCAACCATATCGTACTCAATCGCGTAGCCAGGGCGAAGCATCACGGCTTTCTCAAGTCCAGGAATCTGGTTGACCAACTCACGTTGCAAATCAGCAGGAAGGCTCGTTGAGAACCCATTCATATAAACTTCGTAGGTGTGATAGCCCTCTGGTTCAAGAAAGAGTTGATGACGATCTTTGTCGGGGAACTTGACGATCTTGTCTTCGATTGAAGGGCAATATCGTGGACCAACCCCGACAATCTGGCCGCTGTAGAGCGGAGAGCGGCTGATGTTGTCACGAATCGTCTGGTGTACCTGTCGGGTTGTATATCCGATGTGACACGAGATCTGGCGTTGAGTAACAGCCTTGGTTGTGAACGAAAACGGCGTTGGGATTTCATCACCTGGTTGTTCCTCAAACGCCTTGAAGTCAATCGAACGACTGTCGAGTCTGGGCGGGGTGCCTGTCTTGAGCCTGGCGATTCTGAAACCCAGTTCGCGCAAATTCTCTGCAAGTTTTATTGATGGCGGCTCGCCCGAACGTCCGGCAGAGAAGCGCCTGGCGCCAATATGGACCAGGCCGTTCAAGAAAGTGCCTGTTGTGATAATCACGGCTTCGGATCGAAGGAGCCGTCCGTCCATTAACTCAACTCCGGCAACACGACCGCCTTCGATCAAAATTCTTATGACCTCCCCTTGGCGCAAAAAGAGATTGGGAATGGCCTCAAGCTCGCGCCGCATCTGCTGACGATAGAGAGCACGGTCGGCCTGCGCTCTTGGAGCCTGCACTGCAGGCCCGCGGCTGCGGTTGAGCATTCGGAACTGGATACCCGTACGATCTATTATCCGGCCCATCAACCCTCCCAGAGCGTCAATCTCACGGACCAGATGACCTTTCGCAATTCCTCCGATGGCTGGGTTACAAGACATCTGGGCGATTAAATCTAGGTTGAATGTGATAACGGCTGTTTTTGCGCCAAGCTGAGCAGCGGCGTTTGCGGCTTCACATCCGGCGTGTCCCGCTCCTATTACCACTACATCGAATTGTTCGTCAAAGTACGGCATATTCTTCGGACTATTGTCAGACAACAGCTACTTTCCAATACAGAATGTCGAGAAAATTTGATTGATGATGTCTGTGATGAGCATTTCTCCGGTTATGACTCCAAGGCTGCGGAGCGCCTGATGCAAGTTCGCCAGGGCTACCTCTTCGGTAAAACCTACGGTCAGATCTTGCCTAGCTTGACGTAAAGCAGCCAACGCGTGTTCCAGCGCAGAGTAATGACGCTCGTTTGTAATTATAGCATCTTCGATATTGGTTTGAGATTCGACGGAGATTCGTTGGTGGATTGCCTGCTTGAGCTCATCAACCCCTTCGCCTGTGAGCGCCGAAACTTTTACGACATTGGCGCCTTTAGATAAGCTGCTTATCGCGGCTTCAGAAAGAGCGACTCCCAGATCACATTTGTTGATTGCGTAGAAACCGATGGGGAACTGATTGAACAACTCGATTTCTTCAGGGGAAAGGGGGGAGTTTGATTCGACAACCGCGATAATCAGGTTGGCCTCACTGATCGCAGTCTTTGTTCTTTCAACACCGATCTGCTCAACAATGTCTGCTGTCTCTCGAATCCCCGCCGTGTCTATAAGTTCAACCGGGATGCCGTTGATGACAAACGATTCATTCAGAGTGTCCCGCGTGGTGCCGGGCAGATGGGTCACGATAGCCCTGTCCCTGCCAAGCAGGGCATTGAAGAGTGAAGATTTGCCGACGTTAGGACGCCCAATCAGAGCCAATTTTATTCCTGAGCGAATGAGCTTTCCTATTCGATAGCTGGAGGCAAGTGCGCCTAGAGCGACAATGAACTGGTCTATGCGGGAAAGAAAGAGGCCGACATTTAGCGGGTCAAGATCATCTTCGACAAATTCGACTGACGATTCGAAGTGAACGATTAGCTCAACCAACCCCTCTTTTATAGGCCGTAATTGTTTCGAGATCTCGCCTCGCAATTGCCTCGCGGCGATGCGCGCCTGATGCGTTGTTTGCGCGTGAATGAGATCTTTGATCGCCTCGGCCTGCGTCAGGTCTATGCGCTGATTCAGAAACGCGCGCATGCTAAATTCACCCGGTTGCGCCAATTCGATTCCAAATGAAGTCAGCAACCGAAGAGTTTCCGACAAGACGGCCGGGCTCCCGTGGCAAGATATTTCGATTACATCTTCGCCGGTAAAAGAGTGAGGCGCTTTGAAAAAAGTGATTATCACCTGATCAACCGTCGCCCCAGTGTCAGGATTGATTAAGTGATGGAATGAAGCCTGGTTGGGAGCAAAGACCGCCTGATCGCCGTTGAGCAGCAATTGGCGAGCGGAATCGACTGATTGATCTCCGCTGATTCGAATGACACCAATGCCTCCATAACCTTGAGGCGTGGCGATAGCTGCAATCGTTTTGAATCGCGGTGAAGACATTGAAGCTGGTGTGAATCGGCGCTGCTTGAGGAGGGAAAGGGAAGAGGGAAGCTTCAGATGTTTTTCAGGCGGGAAGAACTTTTACTCTTCGCATCTGCCCGTCTCCTTCACTCTCCGTCCGGATGTCTTGGACATCAACCAACGCCGTGTGAATGATCCGGCGGTCCTGCGCGTTCATTGGATCGAACACGAATGGCACTCTCGTCACTTTCACCTTCTCCGCCGCTTTATGCGCCATTAACTCAAGCTCCTGTTTACGCGCATCACGATAGCCGTTCGCGTCGAAATCAATCTGAACTCCCGCTGCGACCGCATCGGCGAAAGCCCGTCGTGCGATATATTGCAGCGCATCAAGCAACTCTGCGTTATGCCCCAGCAGCAGCGGCAGATCGAATCCCAAGAACATGACTTCAATGTTATCCGGCTCCGGTTCGCTCACCTCAACTCTCAAATCGAGCGATGATTTATCAATCAAATCTTTCACGAAGCCTTCAACTTTATCTTTCATTCCTTCAAAATTTCCCTGTGTCATAACTTGTATCTTGGCAAATAGGCTGTTTACTAATTTGCAAGAGCCTCTTTAGTTTTTCTTCCCTTTGGGGGCTTTGGGCTCGGCCTACCTTTCGGTGGCTTTGGGTTCGGCCCGTTAGAGTCGGATGAGTCAGCGGCGGCGGCAGGCGGATTCGTAGGGTTAATACGATTGATAACGTACTGCTGTGCGACACCGACCAGGTTGCCCACCATCCAGTACAACACTAAACCTGCAGGGGCAGAAATGAAGAAGGCGACAGTTAGAATCACCGGCATAATGTACTGAACCTTCTTCTGTATCGGGTCAGCCGTAGTAGGCGTCAGCGCTGTTTGAGCAATCATTGTAACGCACATGATAATCGGCAGAATGTAATAGGGATCCTTCGAAGACAAGTCATGAATCCAGCCGATAAAAGGCGCGTTACGAACTTCGATTGATACTATGAGTATCGCGTACATCGCCACAAAGAATGGCATTTGCAATAACAACGGTAGACAGCCCATTAGCGGATTGCCTTCCTTCATCAAGGCAATCTGCTCTTTTTGGAGATCAAGCATGCGCGGATCGTTCTTCTCCAGTTTCTTCATCCGCTCTTGAATGTCTTTCATTCTTGGTTGCAGAGCGGCGGCGCGTTTCATCACTACGGAGCTTCTCCAACGCAATGGGAAGAAAAGCATATTCAGCGCCACAGTCAGAATGATGATTGACCAGCCAAAGTTGTGCGTATACTGGTTTATGGCGCGCAAGGCTTTGAGCATGAACTGCGCGATGGGCTTAATCATGACGCGCATGAAATCCAGAATGCCGTAGCTGACCATATCCTCAAGCGGATTTGCTCTTCCACCAAGACCAGATTTGGCGCTGACCTGAGTCAGTATGCCAATGTCCTTCGGGCCGGCATAAATACGATTGACTCCGCCGTTGTTGAGCAAAACAGCGATTGAGACGTATTTATCATTTAGCAAACGGACGGCCGGATCCGGTTGTGGCGGCACAATCGCCATTGCGAAGTAGTTATCATCAACAGCGGCCCATACGACCTCTTCTCCTGTTGGATGGGCAATTGCCCCTTTAAGGCTGTCGGCAGTCTCTCTCTCTAGACCACCGTCCTCAGTCGCGTAAGTCAATTGTGGAGCATGTTTATACGTGCTAACTTCTTTAACGTTTTGATCGCCGAAATTCGGGCCAATAACGATGTAAGCCTGAACAGGATTCCCGTTACGCTCGACGCTGCCAACAAAATCAAAATCAAAACCCGAGCTGTTCTCGTAGCCTTGCCCTTTAAAAACGATGGTCTTGGTCGCTCTTACGCCATTGTTTACATAAGAGAACGCGATTTCTTTCTTCTCGCCATCATTAACAGTGAGTTCCTGGTCTGACGAATTCTCGTAGACCGCAGAATTCAATTCATTCTCCAGAGATTGGTCAGACGGAATGTAGAAACGAAACGGCGCGCCAACTTTCTGACTAAGCTCGCTAGAGACCAAATTGACCCCTTTGGGCGGATCAATCGCCCTGCCATCGGTGAAATTGGTCATCGTCCATTCAGTCACTACGCCGCCTTTGCTTGATAGAGTAGCAACCCAGTGATCTGTCTTAACCTTGATCTGGCGAAGCTCAGCCTGAGTCGTCGACAGCATCAAAGAGGCAGGAGCCGACTGCTTTTGACTTTCCGGTGTAACTGCAACTGATGGAGAAGGGGAAGGGGGTGTCAAAGCCACCTGGTTGTTTTTTGGGGGCGCCGCAGGTTGAGGCGCAAAGAAATGCGACCAACCAAGAAAAATCGCCGCGGATAGGATGAGAAATAAAATTAGCCTTTTTTCCATCTACAAACTCAAACCGCAAATTTGAAGTAACAAGAAATTATGTATTCGGCCTGAAGCTTTCTTACGTCTAAACGAAACCTCAACGAACCGGATCATAGCCACCTTCGCTAAAAGGATGACAGCGTAGCAATCGTTTCACTCCAAGCCACGCGCCCTTCATGAAACCATACCTTCCGATCGCTTCAGCAGTATACTCCGAACATGTCGGCGTAAATCGGCAGGCGGGAGGAAACATTGGCGAGACCGCGTATTTATAAAATTTCAAGAGATGGACTGCGATCCACTTCATACCTGCCCCCGACGTGTGTTGCTTTAATCGCTTTGTTTCCTCACAAAATCACAGAACTTGCTCATAACATGTGAAAACGATTCTTGAAGCTGCTTGAAATCTGCATTCGCCAATCCAGCTTTGCCGTTAATAACCAAGTCGAAACCGCCGGGATGAGAAGCGTCGTACTCATACTTCCGCACAACTTCCCTTAGTCTTCTTTTGCAGCGATTGCGAACCACAGCGCTTCCAATTTTCCGCGTAACGGTGATCCCATATCTCTGCTCGCTGACATCATTTCTCAGAATGAAAGCTGAAAAGAAAGGAGTATGAAATCTGTAGCCTTGATCATAAACCCTGCGAAATTGCTGACTATTGCGCAACGTTTGAGGTTTAAAAGAGGCTTTCATGAATCAGACATCCATTAGGCGTTCAACCTGATGAATAGAGCCTATACAGACTGGAAAGGGAACTGATCAGTAATGGCTCGGTGTCAGCCTTTTACGTCCTTTCGCGCGACGGCGCTTGAGAACGAGACGGCCGCTTTTAGTGCTCATACGCTCACGGAACCCATGAGTTTTGGCGCGACGACGATTGTTAGGTTGATAAGTTCGCTTCATTGTGAATCTCCTAAAGTTGATAAAGTACTGCTATTTGAAAACGAGGAGACTAACAATCGTCATTTGCTCTGTCAAGGAACCGAATTCCATCGAGAATTTCCTGTGCTTGTTTCATCCGAGCTGTTTCAACTAAGATGCCCGCTTGAACTGGCTATGGCAAAAATCCTCTCTCTTGACCAATTGCGAATGGAACGCGAGCGTCTGCGGCAGGCGGGGCGGCGCGTCGTCTTCACTAATGGCTGTTTCGACCTGATTCATCCCGGGCACGTAAATTACCTTCAGGAGGCGCATCGGCTCGGAGACGCGCTGATAGTCGCGCTCAACAGCGACCGTTCAGTGCGCGAGTTAAAAGGCGCCAAACGCCCAATTCTCGATCAGAACGAACGCGCTGAAGTGATGGCGGCTCTGAGTTGCGTTGATTACGTGACAATCTTTGACGAGTCGACGCCGCGCGAAATCATCGCCGCATTGCTGCCTGACGTGCTGGTCAAGGGCGGTGATTGGGACGTTGACCGGATCGTCGGGCGCGAAGAGGTTGAGGCTGCGGGCGGGAGAGTCTTGAGTTTGCCTTTTGTCGAGGGTTGTTCTACTTCCGATGTGATTGAACGGATTGTGCAACGTTACGCCCCGTAGCGTAGCTGCCGCCTAGTGAGGTTTGTAGTGTCTGCTCTCTTTCAGCGATTCGAAGAGGATGAGAATTTTCAGCGGCTCGTGGCCGAGGCGCGCTCTGGCAGACGTTTGCTGCGTGTTGCAGGGGTGGTCAACGGCGCGAAGGCTATGACGCTGGTCGCACTGCAACGCGCTCTTGGCCGCCGTCTTGCCGTGGTTAGCCTGAAAGATCGCGATCTGGAAGACCTCGAACGCGATCTGCGATTTTTCTACAGCCAGTTTAACAGCCGCACGGAATGCGAAAACGAAATTTTCATTCTGCCTGCTTCGGAATCCGATCCATACAGCGGCGCGGCGCCGCACGCCGAAATCCTCGAACGACGCGCTCTGGCGTTGTGGAGATTGACTGCGGGCGCGGGCGACATCGTGATGCTTACCAGTAGGTCATTGATGCGCCGATTTGTAGCGGTTGACGAGATAAAACAGGCGACAGTCGCGTTACGCGCCGGGGAAGAGTTACCTCTCGACTATATGATCGAGCATCTGGTTTCAGTCGGTTACGTGCGTTCCGATCCGGTCGGGAACATCGGCGAATTCTCTTCGCGCGGAGGCATTCTCGATTTTTATTCGCCG
>Ga0187894_10001842_pt1 | contig 26431 bp, 23 predicted proteins | sample GBC1701081metaG_FD_136650 | JGI IMG/M metagenome (GOLD analysis project Ga0187894, IMG submission 136650) | White microbial mat communities from a lava cave in the Kipuka Kanohina Cave System on the Island of Hawaii, USA - GBC170108-1 metaG ... | reverse complement strand
GGCGAACATGATGGTGCTGAGCGGCGGCCAGACGAAGCCCAGGCCGAAGCCCTGCAGCGCCCCGCTCCACACCACCGCCCAGGCATCGATGTCGAAGTTGAACTGCGTCATCTGCCAGATCGAGAACGCGGTGATGCCGAAGCCGACGGCGACCACCAGGCGTGAATCGAAACGGCCGGCGATGCGGGCGAAGATCAGCATCGCGATCATCATGCCGATGCCGCGCGGCGCCAGCATGATGCCCACGGTGATCACCGGATAGCCGCGCAGGCTCTGCAGAAACGGTGGCATCAACGCCGCCGTGGCAATCAGGATCAGGCCGGCCAGCCCGGCAAACAGCAGGCCGACCGACACGTTGCGGTCCTCGAACAGGCGCAGATCGAGGAAGGGATGGTCAGTCGTCACGGCGTGAATCAGGAACATCACCAACGCCACGGCGGCGATTGCGGCCTCGATCACAATCTCGGTCGAATGGAACCAGTCGCTCAACTCGCCGCGGTCGAGCATCAGCTGCGCCGAGCCGATGGCAAGCCCCAGCAGGGCAAACCCGGTGAGATCGAACGGACGGCCCCGCCGCGGCCCGAGGTCATGGATCAGGGTCACGATCCCGAGCAGGCACAGCAGGCCGACCGGCAGGTTGATGTAGAACACCCAGCGCCAGGTGAATTCCTCGGTCAGCCAGCCGCCCAGAGTCGGCCCCATGATCGGCCCGACCATGACAGCGACACCCCAGATCGACATGACGAAGCCGTGCTCTTCCGGCGGATAGGAATCGAGCAGGATAGCCTGCGACAAGGGCACCAGGGTGGCGCCGAACGCGCCCTGCACGGCGCGGAAGATCACCATCTGCTCCAGGGTGGCGGCCGCGCCGCACAGCATGGACGTGATCGTGAAGCCGATCACCGCGATGATCAGCAGGCGCCGGCGACCCAGCCGATCCGCCAGCCAGCCCGCCAGCGGCGTCAGGATCGCCGACGACACGATATAGGACGTCAGCACCCAGGAGATCTGGTCCTGCGTCGCCAATAGCGTGCCCTGCATGTGCGGCAGCGCGACGTTGGCGATCGTGGCATCGATCACATGCAGCAGGGTCGCCAGCATCATCGTGACGGTGATCAGCAGGCGATACCGGCGCGTGGTGGGCTGAGAGAGAGGCGATGCTGTCATGGACGATGCCATTCCCTCCTCCGCTTGCGGAGAAGGCCTACTGCTTGGCGACCGGTACGCTGCTCAAGCCGAGCGACCGGGCAATGCCCGTCATCAGCTCCCCGAACGAGCGCACATGCCCGGTATCGATCTCTACCAGCGCGCTCATGCCAACCCGCAGCGGCGGATCGCCGGGCTCGCGGCGGACCTCGATCCGCACCGGGATGCGCTGCACCACCTTGACCCAGTTGCCCGACGCGTTCTGCGGCGGTAGCACGGCGAACTCGGCCCCGGTCGCCTGCGCGATGCTCACCACCGTGCCGCACCAGGCGCGATCGGGATAGGTATCGATGTGCACGATCGCCGACTGGCCCGGGCGCACGCGCGTCAGGTCGGTTTCCTTGAAGTTGGCTTCGATCCACAGGCCATCGTCGGCCACGACCGTCATCACTGCCGTGCCCGGCGCCGCGTGCGTGCCCACGGTCGGCTTACGCGCGGCGATGCCATCGATCGGCGCCTCGACGCGCGTGCGACGCAGGTTCAAGGCCGCCTCATCGCGCGCCGCCTGGCTTTGCTTGACGCGCGGGTGATCGTCGGTGTGGATCTTGGGGTTGCCGGCCAGCGCCGCCTCCAGGCGCATCAGCTCTTCATTCAGCATGGCGATGCGCTGGCGGGCCAGATCGAGATCACGACGTGATTCGTCGAGGCGCTGGCTGGAGACGACCTTGCGCTGGGCCAGCTCGTTCTGCCGGTCGAAGTCGGCGACGGCGTACGTTTCCTGGCTTTTCGCCGCCTTGATCTCCTCACGCTTCTGACGGTAGCCGGCGCGCAGCCCCCGCACGTCCGCCCGCACGGTTTCCAGTTCCGACTCGGCACGCGCCAACGCCAGGCGAAACGGCTCGTCCTGAATGCGGAAGAGCAGCTGTCCGCGCGTGACGCGCTGGTTCTCCTGCACCATGACCTCGATGATCGCGCCGGCCACTTCAGGCGCGACCATGACCCGGTCGCCCTTGATGTAGGCATTGTCGGTATTGACGGTACGGCCGGCCGACAACCAGAAGGCGACACCAGCGACGGCGACCAGGACGGGCAGCGACCACATGAAGGCGCGTGCGACAGCGCGGCGGGTTGGCCGCCGTCGGGTTGGCGGTGGGTCTATTTTCGCCGGATTCGTTTCAACAGTATCGCGCATCCCTGACCGTCTATGGCCGGATGCCGGCCATGCCATTGCGGCGATGACGTCGCCTCCCTGCAATAATCATTGTGCCCGATCTTGAGCCATGCGTCGTGGCCTTTGATCCGCCACCCGGGCATGGCTGCATTGGGCGTGAGTCGCACCACGCGGGGGGCACCCGCGCCGCCGGGTCAGACCGCCGGGTCAGACCGCGGGCGTGGCGCCGTCGCGGAACAGCTTGTAGGTGATGGCGTCGTAGAGCGCGTTGTAGGACGCATCGATGATGTTGGGTGACACGCCGATCGTGGTCCATCTCAGTCCGTGACTGTCGGCACTTTCGATCATCACGCGAGTCACCGCGGCGGTGCCGCCGGCCGAGTCGAGGATGCGAACCTTGAAGTCGATCAGGCGCATGTCCGTCAGCTCGGCATAGAACGGCAGCAGCGCCTTGCGCAGGGCGGAGTCCAACGCATTGACCGGGCCATTGCCCTCGCCCACTTCCATCACCCGATGCCTGGCGACATCGAGTTTTACCGTGGCCTCCGACAGCGTGATCAGTTCGCCCTTGGCGTTCCAGCGACGCTCGGCCAGCACGCGGAAGCTCTGCAGCTCGAAATAGTCCGGCACCGTGTGCAGCTCGCGCCGCGCCAGCAGCTCGAACGACGCATCGGCGCCGTCATAGGCATACCCATTGGCCTCCCGTTCCTTGACGATCTCCAGCAGGCGCATCACCTCCGGACTCTTGGGATCGATATCGAGGCCGATCTGACGGAAGCGCGCCACGACGTTGGACCGACCGGCCTGGTCGGACACGACGATGATGCGTTCATTGCCCACCGATGCCGGATCGATGTGCTCGTAGGTACGCGGGTCTTTCTCGACGGCGCTGACATGCAGGCCGCCCTTGTGGGCGAAGGCGCGCGAGCCGACATAGGCGGCGCCGCGATGGGGCGGCAGGTTCAGCCGGTCATCGAGCAGGCGCGACAGGTGCGTGAGCTTCGCCAGGTTCTCGGCCGGGATGCCGGTGTCGAAGCCCATCTTCAGCATCAGGTTGGGCACCAGCGCGATCATGTTTGCATTGCCGCAACGCTCGCCCAGGCCGTTGATGGTGCCCTGCACCTGCCGCGCGCCGGCGCGCACGGCAGCCAGCGAATTGGCGACCGCGTTCTCGGTATCGTTGTGGCAGTGGATGCCGATGGCGCTGCCCGGGATCTCGCGGCACACCTCGCCGACGATCCGCTCGATGTCGTGCGGCAGGGTGCCGCCGTTGGTGTCGCACAGCACGAGCCAGCGTGCCCCGGCACGATGCGCCTCGCGCACGCAGGTCATGGCGTAGTCGCGGTTGGCCTTGTAGCCGTCGAAGAAATGCTCGGCATCGAACATCACCTCATCGACGCGCGTCTTGGCCACGGCGATCGAGTCGGCGATCATGTCGACATACTCGGTGCGGCCCAGCTCCAGCGCCACATCGACGTGGAAATCCCAGGTCTTGCCGACCATGCAGACGGTACGCGCCGCGGTTGAAAGAATGGCATTGAGACCGGGGTCGTTGGCGGCACTGCGGCCGGCCCGCCGGGTCATGCCGAAGGCAACGAACTTGGCCTGATTGAAGGTCGGCGGCGCGGCAAAGAAGCGATCGTCGGTGGGATTGGCGCCCGGCCAGCCGCCCTCGATGTAGTCGATGCCGATCCGGTCCAGTTCGATCGCAATCGCCGTCTTGTCCGCGACGGAAAAGTCGACGCCCTGGGTCTGGGCACCGTCACGCAGCGTGGTATCGAACAGGTAGACGCGATTGTCGGCAGGCATCACAGGCTCCGGTCAAGAGCCGCTTCTTGACGCCCTGCCCGCCGCCCGTCAACCGGTTAGGCACCCCGCGCGCCATTCAGTCCTGCTTTACCCGGGCTACGCGGGCATGCTCGCGGTCGTCGCCCGTGAGCGCCTCATAACTGACCTTGGCCCCCGTCTGCAGGCCCTCGAACTCGCCCGGCGCCAGGCTGCTGCGGTCGAAATGGATCTCGTCGCCCGCGTCCGTCGTGATCAGGCCGTAGCCGTCCTCGGGAAAGAGGCCGGTTACGGTGCCAATGCCCTGTTCGTCGTGCGCCTTGACCTCGCCACGCAACAACCGCGCCTGATCCTGGAGCTGCCGGCGTGCCGTCCTGAAGGCTTCGGTAATGGCAATATGGGGATCGGTCATTGCCCGGCGTTCGGGTGGCAGTCGACTGACCACGACACTGCGCTGACCCGGCATGTCGATATACACGCGGACGCTGAACAACCCGCCTTGACGATCCGGCGCCCGGACGACGACACGGCATGATGTACCGCGACTGAAAAAACGTTCCAACCGATCGATTTCGCGCTGGATACGCGCCTGCACAAACTCTGACGATTCCATCTTCTCGAAGACGATGGTGGGCGCGGTCTCCATGTCGTCTCTCCCTTCTTCAACACCCTGCCATTCCAAACGACCCGGCACCGCGGACGTTCCACCCCCTTGTCGCGCTTGACCTTGACATTAATGTCAAGGTGCTAGGTGGGACCGTCATGAGGAACATCCGATGCAGATCAGCGACATCTCGCGCCACCTCGGCGTCAGCCCGCGTGTCATCCGCCACTATGAGGTGACCGGCCTGCTGCGACCGGGTCGCTCCGAGAACGGCTACCGCCGGTTCTCGAACGCCGACATCCGGCGCGCTGAATGGATACGCGATCTGATCGGCGCCGGGTTCTCCACGCGCGAGATCAGGAGACTGACCGCCTGCGTCGAGGACGGGCCGGGCGATGATGACGGCAATGCCTGCACGGCCGCACTGCAGAGCAAGCTGGCGCAGATCGACCGCGCATCGGCGCTTCTGAAGAAGCGGCGTCAGCTCGTTGCGGAGCGCCTTGTGGCGCTCAAGGCCAGGACCGAACCCGTCCCGACAACAAAGCCGCGACCGGTAAGCCCCGCACGGAGGTGATCGTGAAAGTGCTCAATATCCTCGTTCGCCGCTGTCTTCCGTTGGATCGCCTCGACGCGTCGGTACGCTTCCACGAGCAGATCATCGGCCAGAAGGTGCGGCTGCGTTTCCATTACCCCGAGCACAGCCTGGAACTGGCGCAGGTCGGCTCGATCCTGTTCATTGCCGGCACATCCCAGAGCCTGGCGCCCTTCGTGAATACCCACGCGACGTTCATGGTCGAGGGCATCGTCGATTTTGCGCATCATCTGCCCACGGTCGGCGCCGAGGTCATCGATGGACCCAAGGACGTGCCGACGGGCCAGAACATGCTCGTGCGCCACCCCGATGGCACGCTGATCGAGTATGTCGAGCACCGCAACAAGCACCCCGCCGACCGTATGTACCTGCCGACGGGTGACATCGCAGCGTAGGTCTGCTGCAATCCCGGCGGGCATGCTGATCAAACGCACCATTCTCGACCGCATCGCCGCCGGTGACATCACGCTGGCCTTCCGGCGCTGGCGCCGGCCGACCGTACGACCCGGTGGTCGGTTGCACACCGCCATCGGCCTACTCGCGATCGACGCCGTCGACCCGATCGATGCTGCCGACATCACCGCCGGCGATGCGGCGCGGGCGGGCTACGACAATCGGGCGGCGCTGCTCGAGGCGCTGAACGCACGACCAGAGGGCACGCTCTACCGCGTCGCGTTGCGGCCCATCGGGCCTGATCCGCGTCTCACCCTGCGGCGGCAAGCGGCGCTGAGCGACGGGGAACTGTCCGACCTGCACGGCCGCCTGGGACGGCTGGACGCACGCAGCCCCGCCGGCCCGTGGACCATCGCCGTTCTGCGTCTCATCAGCCGCCACGAAGGGCGGCGCGCCGGCGATCTGGCCGCCACGCTCTGCCGGCCCCTGCTGGCCTTCAAGGCCGACGTGCGCAAACTCAAGGCGCTGGGCCTGACCGAGAGCCTGGAGATCGGCTACCGGCTGTCACCCCGCGGCCGGGCCGTTCTGGCGCGACTGACCGGTCACGCATAAGCCGCACCGCGGCCGCGCGCCTCACAGCCCTGTCTTGAATGACCCGCACTTTGTCGCCATTGTCGGGCCGGACATGGGCCATCCGCCCACAGGAGACAGCTAACATGGCGCTGGCCGCCGCGGTGCATCCGCCGCACATCGACGAAACCATTGCCGAGCTCAAGGCATTGTTCGGGGAACGCCTCAGCACGGCTGCTGCCGTGCGCGAGCAGCATGGCAAGGACATCAGCTTTCACGACGCCCATCTGCCGGACGCGGTCGTCTTCGCCGAGTCGACCGAGGAGGTGCAGAAGATCGTGCAGATCTGCGCCCGCCACCAGACACCGATCATCGCCTTCGGCACCGGCACGTCGCTGGAGGGGCATATCTCGGCGCCGCAGGGCGGCATCTCCGTCGATGTCAGCCGCATGAACCAGGTGCTGCAGGTCAACGAGCCCGATCTCGATGTCGTCGTGCAGCCGGGTGTCACGCGCAAGCAGCTCAACGAGTACATCCGCGCTACGGGCCTCTTCTTCCCGATCGATCCGGGCGCCGATGCCTCGATCGGCGGCATGACCAGCACGCGTGCGTCGGGCACCAACGCGGTGCGCTACGGCACCATGCGCGAGAACGTGCTCGCCCTGCAGGTCGTGACTTCAGACGGCCGGATCATGCGCCTGGGCCGGCGCGCCCGCAAATCGGCGGCGGGCTACGATCTGGTCAAGCTGTTCGTCGGTTCGGAAGGCACGCTGGGCATCATCACCGAGATCACGCTGCGGCTGTACGGCATTCCCGAGTCGATGGCGGCGGCGACCTGCGCCTTCGAGTCCCTCGAAGGCGCCGTCAGCACCGTGATCCAGACCATCCAGTCGGGTGTGCCGATCGCACGCATCGAGCTGCTGGACGACATCCAAGTCGACTCGGTCAACCGCTACTCCAAGATGAGCCTGCCGGTGAAGAACACGCTGTTCCTCGAATTCCATGGGACCGAGGCCAGCGTGAAGGAACAGGCCGAGATGGTCCAGGCCATCGCCAGCGACAATGGCGGCGGCAGCTTCGCCTTCACCACCCAGGCCGAGGAGCGCACCAAGATGTGGCAGGCGCGCCATGACGCGGCGTGGGCCAACAAGGCGCTCAAGGCCGGCTGGGGCATGTGGGCGACGGATGTCTGCGTGCCGATCTCACGGCTGGCCGAATGCATCCTCGCCACCAAGCAGGACATCGTGGCGTACGATCTCGTGGCGCCCATCGTCGGCCATGTCGGCGACGGCAACTTCCATCTTACGATCATGGTCGACCCCGACGACCCGACCAACCTGCAGCGGGCCGAGGTGGTCAATGATCGCATGGTGGCGCGCGCGCTCGAGCTGGGCGGCACTTGCACCGGCGAGCACGGCGTCGGGATGGGCAAGATCAAGTATCTCTACGCCGAGCACGGCGAGGCCGTGAGCCTGATGCGCGCCGTCAAGCGCGCGCTCGACCCCGACAACATCATGAACCCCGGCAAGATCTTCGGGTCGATAAACTGAACGCCGGAAAAGCGACAGCACCAACCTCATCCTGAGGAGCCGGCGCAGCCGGCGTCTCGAAGGATGGGCAACAGACACCATGCGGTTACCCACCCTTCGAGACGCGGCCCTGCGGGCCGCTCCTCAGGGTGAGGCTGTGCGTGGCGCGAATCTTACGCAGAGGCTACGGCAGTGACTCGCGTCGCCTCGTCCGCGGCCGTAGCCAGGAGTGCACGCAGTTCTGGAAGGCATGAACCGCAGTTGGTGCCGGCGTTGAGGCGTTCGCCCAAGGCGCGCGTCGTGCGACAGCCGCTCGCGATGGCCGCCTCGATAGCATCCCGGCCGACACTGTGGCAGGCGCAAACAATCGGCCCTGTGGGTATGCTTTGGCCGAGATTGCGGCCGGCTAGTACGGCGCGTCGCTGATCGACCGTGAGCCGCTGACGGTCGAACAGCGCGGCCGGAGCGCTGCGTGACGGCAGGCCCGCCGTATCGGACGCGATATAGAAAGCGAGTTGCAAGCGCTCGCCGGCGATCAGGGCCGCGCGATGGCGACCCGCGCCGGCGTCGCGATACTGCAGCCACTCGGCAGCGGACACGGTCGCTGCCGCCAGCGCAGCCAGCTTTTCCCAGGCAGCCTGCGGTGTTTCGGGACCGGCCATTTCATAGCACCAGTGATCGGCGCCGCGAACCGCCACCCAGTAGGCCTGGCCATCGAGCGCCAGCTTCTGGCGCGACAGCACAAATCCTTGCCATCGCGCGCGCACCGCACTGACACGCACCGGCGTCGCCTTCAGTTCAGGCTGGCCGGAGTGTGGATCGGTCTCCGGATTGACCACCTCGTTCACGCGACCGGTGGCACTCAACGCGCCGGTCCAGTGCATCGGCGCAAAGACCGTCCCTGACTGCTGATCCGCCGTGGCGCGGACACGCAATGTCGCCGTGCCCCAGCGGCTCTCGATACGCACCAGGCCACCGTCGACGACATCGTATCGCGCCGCGTCGTGCGGATGGATGGCCAGCAGCGGCTCCGGTCGATGCGTCGACAGGCGCGCGGCGCGACCGGTACGCGTCATCGTATGCCACTGGTCGCGATAACGACCCGTATTCAGGATCAACGGGAATTCCGCTGTCGCAGCATGGCGCGGCGCACGGGGCGTCACGGCAATGAAGCGGCCGTGGCCGTCTTTTGTGAAGAAGCCGCCATCCCCGAACAGGCGCCGCTGCGGTGCCGCCTGGCCAGCCCGCCACGGCCAATGAAACGGCTCCAGGGCCTCATAGGCCGAATTCGACATGTCAGCCACAGCCCCGATGTCGAAAGCGCGCGCACCGTCGTTCTCAAACGCCGAGAGGCGTGCGTGCTCGCGGAAGATGTCGGCCGGACCGCGATAGGCAAACGACTCGGCGAAGCCCATGCGGCGCGCGACCTCGCTCAACGCCCACCAGTCGGGACGCGCCAGCCCGGGCGCGGGCCGCACCGGACGCTGGCGCGAGATACGGCGCTCGGAATTGGTGACAGTGCCACTCTTCTCACCCCAGCCGGCGGCGGGCAGCAACACATCGGCATGGCACGCAGTATCGGTGTCACGCACGAAGTCGGACACGACGACGAAATCGCAGGCCTCCAGTGCGCGCGCCACGCGGCCGGCATCCGGCAGGCTCACGGCCGGATTGGTCGCCATGATCCAGAGGGCCTTGATCTCGCCGGTTTCGACTGCCCGGAACAGATCGACCGCCTTGTGGCCACCCGACGTCGCCACGTGCGGTGCCTTCCAGAAGCGACGCACGCGGTCCACGGCGGCGGCATCTTCATAGGTCATGTGTGCGGCCAGTTGATTGGCCAGCGCCCCGACCTCGCGGCCGCCCATGGCATTGGGCTGCCCTGTGACCGAGAACGGCCCCATGCCCGGTCGGCCGATCCGCCCGGTCAACAGGTGCGCATTGATGATGGCGTTGACCTTGTCGGTGCCGGCGGACGACTGGTTTACGCCTTGCGAATAGACCGTCACGGTTTTTTCGGTCTGCGCGACCATGGCAAAGAAGGCCGCGACATCGGTGCTCGTCAAACCGCAAGACCGCGCGGTCGATCCGATGTCAGCCGTCGCTGCGCGGGCTGTCGCCAGCGCCTGATCAAGACCCGACGTGTGCCGGTCGACATAGGCACGATCGATGGCACCCGCGTCGTGCAGATGTACGAGCAGCCCGTTGAACAGGGCGACGTCGCTGCCCGCCGCCAGCGGCAGGTGCAGGTCGGCGATATCGCACGTCGCCGTGCGTCGCGGGTCGATGACCACGACCCGCAACATCGGACGTCGCTCGCGTTCGGCGACGATACGCTGAAACAGGATGGGATGGCACCAGGCGAGATTCGAGCCGACCAGCACGATGAGATCGGCCTGCTCGAGGTCCTCGTAGACGCCGGGCACGGTATCGCTGCCAAAGGCACGGCGATGGCCGGCGACCGAGGAGGCCATGCACAGCCGCGAATTGGTGTCGAGATGGCGTGAACCGATGAAGCCTTTCAACAGCTTGTTGGCGACATAGTAGTCCTCGGTCAGAAGCTGTCCGGAAACATAGAAGGCGACGGCGTCCCGGCCGTGCGCGGCGATGATCTCCTGGAAGCGGCCGGCGATGCGGTCGAGCGCTTCGTCCCAGCCGGCGGGCCGGCCGTCGATCTCGGGCGCGAGCAGGCGACCGTCGAGTTCCATGGTCTCGCCCAACGCCGAGCCCTTGGAGCACACGCGGCCGAAATTCGCCGGATGTTGCGGATCACCCGCGACCGTAACACCGCCGCGCTCGTCGCGCGTCGCCAGGAGGCCGCAACCAACGCCGCAATAGGCGCAGGTCGTGCGGACCGCCTGCTGACCTCGCGCCACGGGCTGCAGCAACACGCTATGCTCCCTTCCTGTCTCCGATGGGAGACGGTGCCGTCAGGCTGCGCGCGACGGCAGCTTGTGCCGCGCATAGAGGAACTCCATCACGGCAGCGCGGCAGCGCGTGTACTCGGCGTCGGTCGCCAATTCGAGGCGCCGCCGCGGCCGCGGCAGGCCGACCGCGAGCACGTCGCCAATGGTCGCCGACGGACCGTTGGTCATCATCACGATGCGATCGGAGAGCAGCACGGCTTCATCGACATCGTGCGTGATCATCATCACCGTGTTGCCGAGCTTGGCGTGGATATCCATCACCGAGTCCTGCAGATGGGCCCGGGTCAACGCGTCGAGCGCGCCGAACGGCTCGTCCATCAGCAGGACCTTGGGTTGCATCGCCAGCGCCCGGGCGATGCCGACCCGCTGCTTCATGCCGCCGGAGATCTCGTGCGGCCGCTTGTCCTTGTGCTGGGCCATCTGCACCAGTTCGAGCTTGTGCATGACCCAGTCATGCCGCGCCGATGCCGACTTCGCCCGACCGAACACCTTGTCGACGGCGATGCGCACGTTGCCGTAGACCGTCAGCCACGGCAGCAGCGAGTGGTTCTGGAAGACGATGGCGCGATCCGGTCCCGGTGCATCGACCACCTGGCCTTCGAGAAAGACTTCGCCGGTGGTCGATTTCAGCAGGCCGCCGACGATGTTCAGCAAGGTCGACTTGCCGCAGCCGGAGTGGCCGATGATCGAGACGTACTCGCCCTCGTCGATCCGCAGGTCGATATCGCGCAGCACCTCGGTGGCAAGCGTGCCGCGCCGGAAGCTCATGCCGACCTGCTCGAAGTTGAGATAGGCCTTGGTTACCATGATTGTGCCTCCTGCGTTCACGAAGCCGACGTGCCGTGCGACACGACATGGCCCAGCGCCGCGATCAGGCGGTCGAGCAGGAAGCCGACCAGGCCGATGTAGACCAGCGCCACGATGATGTCGCTGATGCGCGAGCTGTTCCACGCATCCCAGATGAAGAAGCCGATGCCGACGCCGCCGATCAGCATCTCGGCCGCCACGATCGCCAGCCATGACAGGCCGACACCGATGCGCAGGCCGGTGAAGATGTAGGGCACCGTGGCCGGCAGCGTGATCTTCCAGAAGAACTCGTACCAGCTCAGCCGGATGACGGCGGCGACGTTGCGGTAGTCCTGCGGGATGTTGCGCACGCCGACCGAGGTATTGATGATCACCGGCCAGATCGACGTGATGAAGATCACGAAGATCGCCGACGGCTGCGCATCGCGGAAACCGGCCAGCGACAGCGGCAGCCATGCCAGCGGCGGGATGGTGCGCAGCACCTGGAAGATCGGATCGAGCCCGCGCATCGCCCAGGTACTCTGGCCGACCAGAACGCCGAGCGCGATGCCGACGATCGCGGCCAACGTGAAGCCGATCGCGACGCGACTGAGGCTCTTGGCGATATGCCAGAACGCACCCTTGTCGATGCCGCCGTTGTCGTAGAACGGGTCGACGATGAAGTCCCAGGCGTCGGTCAGTACTTTGCTTGGCGGTGGCAGGCGTGACCCGGCCTGGGCGCATAGCAACTCCCAAACCACCAGGACCAGGGTCAGCACGATCAGAGGTGGTGCCAAGCGGCCGGCCAGGTCGGCCAGCATCGGGCCGAAGCGTTCGACGAGCGGCGGTCGCCTCACCGGCAGAGCCACGACTTCAGCTTCGTGGATCGCGCCCGCTTCAGCTTCGGTTGCCTGCTTGTGCTTAAGTGCCTGTACGATTGAGGGCATCGTACGCTCCTTGGTTGTCCTGAACGTCACGCGATTTTCTTGATCGCCAGGCTGGCGAGATAGGTCCTGGGATTGTCCGGATCGAAGACCTTGCCGTCGAAGAAGGTCTCCTTGCCGCGCGAGGTGCTTCCGGGAATGTCGCCCTCGGCAACGCCGATTTTTTTCGCCGCCTCGCGCCACAGATCCTCACGATTGACCTTGGCAATGATTGCCTTGGTATCGAGGTCGGCGGGCAACTTGCCCCAGCGCTGGTTCTCGGTCAGGAACCACAGTTCGTGCGACTGGAAGGGGTATGAAGCATTGTCCTTCCAGAACTTCATCAACAGGTCGGTCCGCTTCAACGTTCGGCCGTCACCGTAATTGATATCGCCCTTGATGCGGTTGATGATGTCGGCGGGTGGAACGTTGAACCACTGGCGCTTGCCGACGATGGTGCTCATCTCCTCCTTGTTCTCCATCTTGTCGCACCATTGCTGGGCCTCCATGGTGGCCATCAGTACGGCCATGGCCGCCTTGGGATTCTTGTCGACCCAGTCGGCACGTACGCCGAGCGACTTTTCCGGGTGGTTCTTCCACAGTTCGCCGGTAGTACAGGCCGTGTAGCCGATGTCCTGATGGACAAGCTGCTCGTTCCAGGGCTCGCCAACACAGAAGGCGTCCATGTTGCCGACTTTCATGTTGGCGACCATTTGCGCCGGCGGCACCACGATGGTGGAGGCATCCTTCTCGGGATCGATCCCGGCTGCGGCGAGCCAGTACCGGATCCACAGATCGTGCGTTCCGCCAGGAAAGGTCATCGCGCACTTGACCTCTTTCCCGGCAGCTTTTTTCCTGGCGAAGGCCTCGCGCAGCGGTGTCGCATCGAGTTTCGCACCGGTGCCGATGAACTCCTTGGCAACGGAGATGCCCTGGCAGTCATAGTTCAGGCGCGCCAGGATATGCATCGGAACAGGCTTGTTCTCCGGCGTAACCGTGCCCAGCGAAATCAGATAGGGCAGCGGCGTCAGGATATGGGCGCCATCGATGCCGCCTGCTGCCGATCCCAACACGATATTGTCGCGCGTCGTACCCCACGAGGCCTGCTTGGCGATGTTGGCATCGGTGATGCCATACTTGTCGAAGATCTTTTTTTCCTTGGCGATGATCAGCGGCGCGGCATCGGTCAGCGCGATGAAACCCAATGTCACCTTGCTGGTTTCCGGGCCTGCTGCCTGCGCGAATGCGCCAGCGGGGAAGCCGGCGCGAATAGCCGCGACCAGTGTCGCCGTGGCCGTCGCCCCCTTCATCAGGTCGCGGCGCGCGATCCCGGCGCCAAGCGTGCGCTCGGTCGTTCTCTTTCTCATGACGATGCGGCCTCCCGAGCCGATGTATGGTTGACGCCCTCGCCGATCCCGAATTCGGCCAGGTAGGCGTCGAACTGGGCCGGATCGAAGATGCGGCCATCGCAGAATCGGTCGGCGCCCAGCGTGATCGCGCCGCCGCCGGCAGCGGCCGCCGACCACGGCTGCGCGTGCTCGCCATCGCGCTTGAAGTCGGCAGCCGGCACCGGCAGGCCGAGATCGCCGGCAGCCAAGCGGTAGACGGTCGAGTCGTACACGGCGGCCGCCGCGGCCGGTGTCGCACCGGCGCCGACCTGTCCCCAGCGACGCATCTGTGACAGCGTCCACACCCCGCGCGATGCCCAGGGAAACGTCGCGGCATGATGACTGAAGAGCAGGCCGCCCGGGGTCCTGTCGCCAACGGCACGCAACGCCGTGTCAACCACCGACTCGGGCACGTGCAGGATCTCGGGTCGCGCCATCCAGTAGGCCGCCTCGGCGCGGTTGGCGGGTTGATCCAGCCACGCGCCGGCGCGTAGCAGTGCCCGTACCAGCGCACGCAGCGTAGCCGGGCGGCGCGCCGCCCACGCGGCCGTGACCCCCAGCACCTTGTCCAGGGTGTTGTTCCAGATCTCGTGGCCCAGCACCGCAATGCGACCGACACCATGTGCCTCGGCGAGTTCGCTCCATGGCGCGCCGACGCAATAGCCGTCGATCCGGCCGGCCGTGAGATAGGCGATCATCTGCGGCGGCGGCACGACTTCCAGCCGCACGTCACGATCGGGATCGACGCCGCCGGCCGCGAGCCAATAGCGCAGCAGATAGTTGTGGCTGGAGTGCGGGAACACGACACCAAACCGCGGCACGGGCCTGCCCTCGGCGCGGCGGCTCTGCGCCAACCGTACCAGAGCGCGTGGGACCGTCAGGTCGCCGGTACGCACACCGCTGTCCTCGGCCGCCAGCTCGTCCCACAGCGACAGCGACAAGGTGACGGCATTGCCGTTGAGATTGAGCGCCATGGGTGCCACCAGCGGCACGCGCCAGCCGCCCAGCGCGAAGGCGTTGGCAACCGGAATTGCCGCCAGCATGTGGCCACCGTCGAAGACGCCGCTGCAGACGCGGTCGCGCAGCGCCGCCCACGACGCCTCGCGCACCAGGCGTACCGACAGGCCCTCCGCGGCAAAAAAGCCCTTCTCGCGTGCCACCACCAACGGCGCGGCATCGACCAGCGGGACAAACCCGAGGGTCAGCTCCGTCTTCTCGGGTATTCCAGAACCGGCGGTGGGACCTGTGTCGATCATGAACGGCGCGACTCCTGAACGCTGGCGACGCAATGTCCGGTTCACCCGAACAGCTTGCGCATCCCCGGACCGCCTTTGATCCGTCTCTGGAGTCGCCCGCCGTTGGGCGACAGGCCCAGCGTCTCAAGAAGCGTGCCAAGTACGCGACATTGCGCCGGTGCGCGCTTTTGCATGGACTTGCCGCACCAAGGCTGCCCGCGTGATCCGCAGCCCGGGTGCTGCACTGCACAATAATTGTTCGATCGACCACCATCGCTGCCCGGTAATCGGACAGCGCCGCGGGCGCTACGGTTTAGGTGGTGTCAGCAGGTCGCTGACGGCGATCACCTGTTCAGCGATCTCCGCGAGGCGCTTGCCCTTGTCCATCGCCAGCTTGCGCAGGGCGCGATAGGCCTCCTCCTCGCCCAGCTGGCGCTGCGCCATCAGGATGCCCTTGGCGCGCTCGATCAGCTTGCGCTCGACCAGTGAAGCGCGCGCCTTGTCGAGCTCGTCGCGCAACTCCTGCAGCGCGCGAAAGCGTGCGATCGCCACGTTCATGATCGGTTTGACGCGCGCGGCGCTCAACCCGTCGACGATGTAGGACGTGACGCCGGCGCGCACGGCCTCGACGGCCATGGCCTCGTCGGTATCGTCCACGAACATGACGATCGGACGGGCTTGTTCACGCGATACATGACGCATCTGCTCCAGCATGTCGCGGTTGGGCGACGAGACGTCGACAATGATCATGTCGGGCAAATGCCGGCGCACATGATCGAGCAGATCGTCGGTGCCCGATGCCTGGGCAACGATCCGATGGCCGGCATCGCTCAGCGTGCGCTCCAGCATGGCGCCGCGCTGGGCGTCGTCATCGACCAGCAGGATGCGCAACGGCGCCGACGCGCCGGAGCGATCGTTCGACCCGCTGGTGCTCATCATTGTCCAGGCATTCACGCGCTTGTCCGCCTCCAGTCCTTCCCTAGCAACCGGCGTGCCGCTTCGTGCGCAACGAAGAGGCAACCGGCGCTGCACCACGTCGGCATATACAGCTAATCCTTTGATCTGGCTGAAATTCGCGTCATGGCATGGCGGTTGCTACAAAGATCGCCGGGCGGCAACGATGTCGCACCATTCCAGCGGCAGTGACGTCGCGCCTGGATAGGACGCCCGAGTCCGCAACCATGCGTGCCCTACCGCTGTTCCACGATCTGCGTCACCGCACCTGCCTGGTGATCGGCCACGGCGATGTCGCCGACCGCAAGGCCGCCACCCTGCGGGCTGCCGGCGGCGACGTGCGTCTGGCATCAACATTCGATAGCGCCGATCTTGCCGACGTGGCGCTGGTGGTCATCGCCGCGGCATCCGACGACATCGCCCGCGCCGCCTATGATGCTTGTCGGGCGCGCGGTATTCCCGTCAATGCCGTCGATCGGCCGCAATACTGCACCGTGACCTGGCCGGCGATCGTCGAGCGCGGTGACGTCACGATCGCCATCGGCACCGGCGGCTCGGCGCCGACGTTGGCGCGATTGCTGCGCACACAGATCGAACAGGCGGTGCCGCAGACCGTGGCCCTGCTCGCAGCCGTCGCCCGACGCTGGCGCCCGCTGGTGTCACGGCATCTGCCCGACGGCGACGATCGACGGCGTTTCTGGCAGCGCTTCTTCACCGGCCCGGCGGCCGCGGCGGCCTTGGCCGGCGATCGCGCCGGCGCCGAGCGGCTTACCATCGCCCAGTTCGCCAACGCCAAGACGCGGCCGCGTTCGGGCCACGTTCACCTCGTCGGCGCCGGCCCAGGCGATCCCGAACTGCTGACTCTACGCGCGCTGCGCCTGCTCCAGTCGGCCGACGTGATCGTCCACGATCGCCTGGTCAGCGCGTCGATTCTCGCCCTGGCCCGCAAGGACGCGCGACGCATCGATGTCGGCAAGCAGCGCGCGGCGCATCGCATGGCACAGACTGACATCAACGCGCTGCTGGTACGGCTGGCACGCGAGGGCGCGCGCGTGGTGCGTCTGAAGGGCGGCGATCCGTTCATGTTCGGCCGCGGCGGTGAGGAGATCGAGGCACTGCTCGCCGCCGGCATTCCATGCGATGTGACACCAGCGGTGACCGCGGCGCTGGGATGCGCCGCGTACGCCGGCATTCCCCTCACCCATCGCGATGTTGCCCATAGCTGTGTCTTCGTCACCGGTCATTGCCACAATGGACGCCTTGACCTGAACTGGCCGGCATTGGCGCTGCCCGGCCAGACCCTGGCCGTCTACATGGGCGTGCAGACACTGCCGGAACTCTGCCGGCAATTGCAGGCCCACGGCCTGGCGTCCACCACGCCGGCGGCGCTGATCGTTTCCGGCACGCGACCGGATCAACACGTCATCAGGGCAACGCTCGCCGACCTGCCTGCTGTCGTTGCCGCCCATCCACCGGCCGACATCGCGGCCCCGGCCCTGGTCATTGTCGGCGACGTCGTTGCCAGGGCCGTCCGCGCAACAGCACGGCATGTCATCAGTCGGCACGCTGCCATCGCTGCCGAGTGAAACAGAAACGCCCGCAGCCGAGGCTGCGGGCGTTTCGTTGACGGCGGTGCGGTGGACTACTTCGCTGCCTGCACCATGATCTCAACCACCAGCCCGGGCGCCGCCAGCTTGGCTTCCACGGTGGCGCGGGCCGGCGTGTTGCCCGGCGACACCCAGGCGTCCCACACCTCGTTCATCTGGCTCCAGGTCTTGATGTCGGTGAGCCAGATGTTGACCGAGAGAACCTTGCTCTTGTCGGTCCCGGCCTTGGCCAGCAGCGCATCGATCTTGTCGAGGATCTGCTTGGTCTGGCCCTTGACGTCCTGCGACGTGTCATCGGCGGTCAGGCCGGCGAGGTAGACGGTGTTGCCGTGCACCACCGCCTGACTCATGCGGGGCCCCGGATTAATGCGTTCAACAGCCATGATTCCCTCCATTGGCGCTCAAAAGGCCGCGCACCTTAGAGCAGATCACACCGCGGTGGAATCATCGTGTTGTCCCGATCAATCCAACAACGTCAGGGCAGCAACGTCGTGGGATCGACGGGCTTGTTGAGCTGGCGGATCTCGAAATGGAGCTGCGGCTGGGACACGCCGCCGGACTGGCCGACCGTGCCGATCGCCTGACCTTTCTTGATCGTCGCGCCCTTGGCCACAGACGCGCGCTCGAGATGAGCGTAGGCCGTGACGTAACCGCCCGGATGACTGAGCAGTACGAGATTGCCCAGGCCTCTGACTTCGCTGCCGACATAGGCCACGGAGCCGCCTTCGGCCGCCTTGACTGTCGTGCCCTGCGCCGCGGCAATGTTGATGCCATCATTGCGCTGGCCATCGGGCCGATTGCCGAAACCCTGCAGCGTCGTGCCGCGCAACGGCCAGTCGAAGCGGGCGGCGGCTGCCGGTGGTGCCGTACGCGACGCCGACGGGATCGGTACCGGCTGGGGTGCCGTGCCGCTGCTCGGGGCCGGAGTCGACGGTGTTGCCGTCGGCTTGGATGCGGGCGACGGCGTGCCGGACGGCGGCGGCAGATCCGTCGACGACACGCGGCCATCCGACGATGTCGGGGCTGGCGCTGTGCCGCCCGACGGGCTGGTCGGCGTGGTCGCCTGGTCAAGGACACGGGCGTTGGGGATCTCGATCCACCGGCCTTCCGACAGCTGGTCGCCCGATTTGAGGCTGTTGCGCTCGAGGATGCGCGACGCCGGCACACCGAAGCGGCCGGCGACGCTGTCGACCGTGTCGCCCTTCTGCACCACATAGATGGCCGGTGCATCCGGCGAACCCGATCCCGGATATTCAATCGTGCCGGGCCGTCCGCCATAGACGGCGCCGTCGTAGAAGCCGCACGATGTGGCCGAGAGACAGAGCGCAAGCGCAACACCGATCCGTACAGGCATCGGCTGGCGGCGCGCTCGCGAGGGGAAGCGATGCGCGTTCTTATTCATGCCGCAAGCTTAGCGGAAAAATCCCCTTGTGGGAATCTTCACCTCTCCCGCGAGCGGGAGAGGGAAAATCAGGCCTCGTAGGTGGGCAGGGCCCCGGCGACCAGCGGCACGAACCGCACCGGCATCAGTTCCTCGCGCGTGATGCCCTGCTCGGTCTTGATGATGCGCTCGACGGTCTGGTTCACCGGATCGGGCCCCACCGGCACCAGCATGATGCCGCCGACTGCGAGCTGATCGATCAGGGCCTGCGGCACCTCGCCGGCGGCCGCCGTCACGATGATGCGGTCATAGGGCGCCTGCGGCGGCCAGCCCTTGGTGCCGTCGCCGACATGGAACACGACGTTGTGCACGCGCAAATCCAGCAACCGGCGCTCGGCGTCGCGCGACAGCATCTTGAAACGCTCGATGGTAAAGACCCGCCGCGCCAGCCGGGCGAGGATGGCGGCCTGGTAGCCCGACCCCGTGCCGATCTCCAGCACTTTCATGCGCTCGCCGAGGTCCAGGGCCTGGGTCATGGCGGCGACCACCAGCGGCTGGCTGATCGTCTGACCGAAGCCGATGGGCAGCGCCATGTTGTCGTAGGCGCGCTCCACGAAGGTGCGCGAGACAAAGGATTCGCGCGGTATCGCGGCCATCACCGCCAGAATGCGCTCGTCGGTAATGCCGCCACGTTGCAAATCAGTGATCAGGCGCTGCTTGGCGACACTCATGCGCGCATGCTCGGCTACTTGCGCGTGAAGGCATCGCGCAACCGGCGGCGCATGGTTTCGTGCGTCAGGTCCAGATGCAGGGGATTGATGGAAATCGCGCCGCGCCGAAGGGCCTCGATGTCGGTACCGGGGACCAGATCCCGCTCGGTCGGCGTGTAGTTGATCCAGTAGTACGGCGTGGCGCGCGGATCCAGTCGCTCCACGATGTGGCCGCCGAAGCCGCGCTGGCCCTGGCGCGTGATCTCCATGCCCGTCACCGCGTCGGCATCCACGTCGGGGAAATTGACATTGATGAGCGCCTCCCGCGACCACTCGACCGACAATACGCGACGAACGACCTCGGGACCATGGTGCTCACCGGTTTCCCACTTCACGGGATCCGGGTGCTTGTAGGACTGGCTCATGGCGATCGAGCGAATGCCGAGCAGGCAGCCCTCCATCGCGGCGGCGATGGTGCCGGAATACGTCACGTCATCGGCAAGGTTGGTGCCGCGGTTGATGCCGGACAGCACCAGGGTCGGCTGTTGCTCGGCCAGCAGATGCCGCACGCCGAACAGCACGCAATCGGTGGGCGTGCCTTCGATCGCCCATTTGCCTTCACTCACCTCACGCGCGCGGATCGGCTTGCTGAGCGACAACGAGTGGGCCGCGCCCGACTGGTTCGTCTCCGGTGCCACGACCCACACATCGTCGCTGAGCGCGCGCGCGACCTCGAACAGTGACACGAGTCCGGGCGCGTTGATGCCATCGTCGTTCGTGACAAGGATGCGCGCTTTCGCCAGATCAAGAGGGGGAAAAACCATCTGCCGTCACCCTTTGACAACGGCGCGGATCACGTCCACGCCGCCCATGTAGGAACGCAACGCCCCGGGCACCGTGACTGTTCCGTCCTCGTTCTGGTAGTTCTCCAGCACGGCGATCAGCGTCCGGCCGACCGCCAGGCCGGAGCCGTTCAGCGTATGCAGGAACCGCGTGCCCTTGCCCTCGCGCGGCCGATAGCGCGCATTCATGCGCCGCGCCTGGAAGTCGCCGCAGTTGGAGCAGCTGGAGATCTCGCGATAGGTGTTCTGGCCCGGCAGCCACACCTCGATGTCGTAGGTCTTGCGCGCGCTGAAGCCCATGTCGCCGGTGCACAGCGTAACGGTGCGGAACGGCAGACCCAGCCGCTTCAACACCTCTTCAGCGCACGCCGTCATGCGCTCATGCTCGGCCTCGGACTGCTCCGGGGTCGTGATCGACACCAGCTCGACCTTGGGAAACTGGTGCTGGCGGATCATGCCGCGCGTGTCCTTGCCGGCAGCGCCAGCCTCGGAGCGGAAGCACGGTGTCCAGGCCGTATAGCGCAGCGGCAGGTCCTTCTCGTCAACGACGCTGTCGCTCACGAGATTGGTCAGCGGCACCTCGGCGGTGGCGATCAGCCAATAGCCGTTCGTCGTATGGAACAGGTCTTCGGCGAACTTCGTCAGGCTGGTTGTCGTGTGCACGGCGCTGTCGCGCACCAGGAACGGCGGGTCGACTTCCGTGTAGCCGCTCAACGTGCCGTCCGCCGGCGCCGTGTGCAGATCGAGCATGAACTGGGCCAACGCCCGCTCCAGCCGGGCGAGCTGGCCCTTGAGCACGACAAACCGTGCACCCGACATTTTGGCGGCGGCGGCGAAGTCCATCAGGCCCAACCCCTCGCCGATCACGACATGATCCTTGGGATCGAACGCGAAATTGCGCGGGTTGCCGACGCGGCGGATTTCCCTGTTGTCGTGCTCGTCCTTGCCGTCGGGCACATCGGCGGCCGGCAAGTTGGGAATGCCGCCAAGCAAATCGTTGAGCTCGGTGTCAGCGGCGGCGGCCGCCTTTTCCGCCGCCTTCTGCGCTTCGTCCAACCCGTTGACCTCGGCCATCAGGGCCTCGACGGGCTCGCCCTTGCCGCGCGCCATGCCGATCTGCTTCGACAGCGCCTTGCGCCGGGCCTGGGTCTGCTCGCTGTCGGTGATGGCAGCGCGACGGCGGCGGTCGATCTCGAGCAGGGCTGTGGACATCGGCGCCATGCCGCGGCGGGCCAGCGCCGCGTCGAAGGCTTCAGGGTTGTCGCGGATGGTTCGAATGTCATGCATGGGAGAAACGCCTGGATGGGAGTGACGGACGGCGACTGCGGTTGTGTCCGGTCAACCCGACGATGACTCCCCAGCCGGCTTGTCCACCTCGGTGCCAGCCTCCTCGGCTTTCTCCTGCTGCGCGCGGCGCTTTTCGATGATGGAACCAATCCAGATCGACGCCTCGTAGAACAGCAGCAACGGCGTCGCCAGCGCGAACTGGCTCACGACATCGGGCGGCGTCAGCACGGCGGCGACGACGAACGCGATTACGACCGCCCAGCGGCGCTTGGCCTTCAGCGTGGCGGTGGTGACCAGTCCGACCCGCACCAGGAGGATCAGGAGGACCGGTACCTCGAAGGCAAAACCGAAGGCGAACACCAGCTGCAGGACGCGCTCCAGATAGTCCGAGGCGCGCAGCGTCTTTTCGATTTCAGGCGGCGTGTATAACGCCAGCATGAAATTGATCACATACGGCATCACGAGGTAGTACATCACCGCGCAGCCGGCGTAGAACATGAACGGCGTCGCGATCAGAAACGGCCGGAAGGCCGACTTCTCATGTCGGTAGAGGCCCGGCGCGACGAACGCCCAGATCTGCGTCGCGATCAGCGGAAAGCCGACGATCAGGGCCAGAAAGGCCGACATCTTCACCGTGACGAAGAAGAACTCGAAGATGTCCAGAACGATGACCTTGTAACCCTCGCTGAGCGCGGGCTGGATCAGGAACGAGAAGATCGGCTTGGCGAAATAGAAGCAGGCGGCGAAAACCAGCGCGAAGCCGAGCAGCGCATAGATCAGCCGCTTGCGCAGCTCGATCAGGTGATCGAGCAGCGGCATCGGTTTGTCGTCTTCCGGTCCGTCGAGGGCGCTCACAGCGATGTCCAACGTCGAGGGGGAATGGCGGTTATGCCGCCAAACCAGGGGGGTTTCCACCCAATCCTTTGCCTTCCCCCGCTCCATGCGCTCTTCGGGCACCTTACCCCCGCAAGGGGGGAGAAGGTAAAAGCGCGCGCTAGGGATGCAGATAGCGCCGCTCCACATGGCGGCGGAAGGCAGCAGCCTCCAGCGGCGCGCCCGTGGCGGCCCGTAGCAGGTCGTCGGTGCCGGCCGAGGCGCCCTTGGTGTGCACGTTGGCACGCAGCCAGCGATAGAGCGGTGCGAAATCGCCGCGGGCCAGGCCCGGCTCAATATCCGGATCGGCAGCGCCCGCCGCCTGGAACAGCTGCGCCGCCGCCAGCGCGCCCAGGGTATAGGTCGGGAAATAGCCCCAGGCGCCGTCCGGCCAATGGATGTCCTGCAGGCAGCCCTCGGTGTCGGTCAGGGGGCGGATGCCCAGGCTCCGCTGCATGCCGTCGTTCCAGGCGGCCGGCAGGTCATCCAGCGTCAGGTCGCCGGCAACCAGGGCCCGCTCCAGTCGGTAGCGCAGAATGACATGCAGCGGGTATGTCACCTCGTCGGCGTCGACCCGGATGAAGCCCGGCTTCACGACAGTGTAGATCTGCAGCACATTGTCCACATCCCATGCTGGTCCCGTGCCGCCAAACGCGGCCCGCATCCGGGGCGCGGCGAACGTGATGAAGGCGCGGCCGCGACAGGCCTGCATCTCCAGCAGCAGCGACTGCGATTCGTGCAGCGCCATGCCGCGTGCGCGGCCGACCGGCTGGTGGCGCCAGGCTGCCGGCAGGCCGGCCTCGTACATGGCGTGGCCGGTCTCATGCAGCACACCCATCAGGGCGCGCGCGAAATCGGCTTCGTCGTAGCGCGTGGTGAGCCGCACATCGTCGGGCGTGCCGCCGGTAAAGGGATGGGCCGACACATCGAGCCGGCCCTTGCCGAAGTCGAAGCCGACGGCCTTCATCATCTCGATGCCGAGCCGCCGCTGCGCCTCGATCGGAAACGGGCCCGGCAGCGGCTGCGCTGCCGGCCGGGCAGCCTGGTGCTGCAGCACGCGCTGCAGCAGGTCGGGCAGGAACGCTTCCAGTTCGGTGAACAGCGCATCGATCCGCGCGGCGCGGCCATCGGGCTCGTACTGATCGAGTAGCGCGTCATAGGTCGACAGGCCGAGCTTGTCGGCCTTGGCCTGCGCCGTTTCGCGTACCAGGTCGAGCACCGCCTGCAGGTGCGGCTTCAGGCCGGCGAAGTCATTCTTGGGGCGCGCCGCGCGCCACGCCATCTCGCACTTGGTCGTCGCCCGCGCCATCGCTTCCACCAGCGCGGGCGACAAGGCGGTGGCGTGGATCCAACCACGGCGCATCTCGCGCAGGTTGGCGGCCTGCCAGGCATCGAGTCCACCGGCTGCCTCGGCCGCGGCCAGCAGGTCGCCGACCTGCGGCGCCGTCAGGATCTCGTGTGCCAGCACGCCCAGCGTTGCCGTCTGCTCGCCCCGGTCCCCGGCGCTGCCCACCGGCATCATGGTCGACCGGTCCCAGCTGAGGATCGCCAGGGCGCCTTCGATCGCGCTCAGACGACGGAAACGCGCTTCGAGATCGAGGTAGGCTTGATTGGTCATGGGCTCTAGCCGCGTTCCGGCGGCGGGGGCGCGGCCGGATGCAGCCGCCGCCAGTGGTAGACGACATAGACCGCCGCCAGCGTGCAGGCCAGCAGCAGCCACGTAATGGCGTATTGCAGATGATCGTTGGGCAGATTGACGCGTGTCTGACCGCCGATCGGATAACCGCCGGGATTGGCCGTGGCGTCGGCCGCGACCCACCAGCGATCGGCCCGTAAGGCCGGCGCCTCCGGCAGACCCGCCGCGCGGCGCATGGCCGCCACATCGACCGTCAACCATACATTGCGGTCAGGCTGGTTATCCGGAATGAACCAGCCTTTGATATCGGCTTCGGTCAGGCGGACGATGCCTTCCACGGTCACGGTACCGCGCCGCTGACCCTCGCGCCGCCGGGCCGGATCCTTGCGCTCCTCGGGCACCCAGCCGCGGTTGAACAGCACGATCTCGCCGCTCTCCAGCCGCAGCGGCGTCATCACATGCACGCCGACATTGCGATTGAGGCTGCGCGCCAGCAGGTAAAGCTCCTTGTCGTGCAGGAACGTGCCGACCAGCCGTACCTTGCGGTATTCGGCCGCTGCGGGATCGGCGGCGACGGCAGCAGCGTCGATCGCCGGCTCCGCCATGCGGCTGTGCAGGCGGTCGATCAGCGCCGTTTTCCACGTCATGCGCTGCACCTGCCAGACGGCAAGCCCCAGCATGATGACGATGGCGGGTACGGCGAAAACGGTCGGCCAGAAGGCCAGCTTGAGGCGCTGCATAATCGTCTATGTGGGATCGCCGTCGCCCGTCGTCGAGCGATGCTTGTATTGCTGTGCCACGAGGATGCCCTTGATCAGACGCAGCGGGACTAGGGTCGCGACCAGAATGATCGGGATCCAGATCACCGCGTGCAGCCACATCGGCGGCTCGTAGCTGAACTCGACCCACAACACCAGCGGCACGATCAGCGCCCCCAGGCCGAGGATCACGAAGACGGCAGGGCCGTCGCCGGCGTCATGCCCGCGCAAATCAAGGCCGCAGGCGGCGCACGAGTCGCGCACGGTCAGCAAGGCCCGGAACAGCTCGCCTTTGCCGCAACGCGGACATTTGCCGGCAAACCCGGTGGCAAACGATGATTGCGGCGGCCAATGGGTCATGACGCTCGTCTTGCGCCGTCCGCACAGCGCTGTCACCGGAAATACGAACGCCGGCCCCAGGCCGGCGTTCGCGTTGGTATATGCCAGTCGGTCAGTGTGCGGCCGGCACGGCGCTGCCCAGACCCCACCAGTAGATGGCGAAGAACAGGAACAGCCAGACCACGTCGACGAAGTGCCAGTACCAGGCCGCGGCCTCGAAGCCGAAATGATGGTCCGGCTTGAAGTGGCCCTTCATGGCGCGGAACAGGCAGACGATCAGGAAGATCGTGCCCACGATCACGTGGAAGCCATGGAAGCCGGTGGCCATGTAGAACGTCGACGAGTAGATGCCGTCGCGGAAGCCGAACGCGGCGTGAGCGTACTCGTAGGCCTGCACGCAGGTGAACAGGAGGCCCAGCACCACGGTCAACAGCAGGCCACGGACAGCGCCCTTCTGATCGCCCTCGAGGATGGCGTGGTGCGCCCACGTCACCGTCGTGCCCGACGTCAGCAGGATGAGCGTGTTCATCAACGGCAGGTCGAACGGGTTGAACGGGTGGATGCCCTTGGGCGGCCACACGCCGCCGGTGAATTCCGCGCGACCCGGCATGTTGGCGGCGCCGGGATAGAGCGATGCGTCGAAGAAGGCCCAGAAGAACGCCAGGAAGAAGAACACTTCCGACGAGATGAAGAGGATCATGCCGTAGCGCAGGCCGAGCTGGACCACCGGCGTGTGGTAGGTGCGCGACTCGCGGATCACGTCCTTCCACCAGAACCACATGGTGAGCAGCACGATCAGCAGGCCAGGCGCGACCTTCCACGGCCCCCAGGCGGCGATAGCGGCCTTGTTCGCCTCGCCGAACATGTCGGGATGCATGAAAAGAGCAGCGCCGAAGGCCAGCAGCACACCACCGATCGATCCGACCAGCGGCCAGATGCTGGGATCGACCAGATGATAGGGATGCTTGTGCTCGGCGTGTTCGGCAGCAGCCATC
>Ga0187894_10001841_pt1 | contig 26447 bp, 30 predicted proteins | sample GBC1701081metaG_FD_136650 | JGI IMG/M metagenome (GOLD analysis project Ga0187894, IMG submission 136650) | White microbial mat communities from a lava cave in the Kipuka Kanohina Cave System on the Island of Hawaii, USA - GBC170108-1 metaG ... | reverse complement strand
TTGTATACCATTTATTATAAAAAGTGACTTCAAATATCAGAATTGATAATGAGACATTGAACTTTACATTTGTAAATATGCATCTTTATCTATGACGGTACATCTGAATGTTATCAACCTTGAGTTTTTCAATTACGTTTAATAACAAAAATCAAAGAATGTTATTCATGTTTGAAAAACATTGTCAGATCTGTAGAATCGAAGTCGACAAGAAAACTGCATCTAAGCGATTTGGTAAATACTTTTGTTCTGATGACCACACTCAACAATACCTAAAGAAAAGAGAAGAGCAGAAAAGAGAAGAGCAGAAAAGAGCCATGGCAGAAGAAGAAAAGAGACATCCACGTAAGCGTGGTGGATGTTGTTAAAACATGGTTAGCAATTATGCTGTAATAGGAATTGCAGTGGGCGTGTTTTTTGCAGGACTAGGCATTGGCTATGCTGTATTCCAGTCTACCCAAACTACACCAATGATGAATCAGCAACAAATGATGAACCAGTTTATGGGAAACCCCCAGCTAATGCGCGAGATGTTTTCAGATCCACAGTTCATGCAGCAAATGATGAACGACCAGCAGTTTAACCAAATGATGATGTCATATATGATGCAGAATCCCGAACAGGTGGACATGGTCATGATTCAAAACCCACAACATGTGCAACAAATGTCAAAGGCCATGAAAGAAAACCATGATTTTATGCAAGAAATGATGTTTGCAATCATAAATGATCCAGCGTTGAGAATACAGATGCTAGGCCACATGACAGAAAATCAGGAATCTATGCAACAAATGATGCAAATGATTCAAGGAAACATGACTGGAAAAAGCATGGGTCCTGGCATGATGATGGATTCCGGAATGATGGGACAGAATAGCATGTCAATGAAGGAAGGTTCTATGAAAAAAGAAACTTCGACAAGCGTTGACTTTAGTGATATCAAAATTACAAGCATTTCAGCCAACAGCGTAACAATAGAGGGAACCACGAGTGTAGATGTGAACTGTCAGGTAGAATATTGGACTGCAAATGATCCAAAACATTACTTTGCATCAGATACACAAGACATAATGGATATGAAACACATCGATCATAAAGTGACAATCAAAGACCTCACACCAAATACCACATACAATTACAAATTCAAGGCAACACTTGATGGCAAAACTTTCTACTCAAGCGAGAAAACATTCACGACAAAGTCGTCATAAACTACTTTTTTATTACACGTGACAAATCTACGAATCAAAAATGCTTATGATGGTTTGACACCGTCATTAAAGCGACATATTTTACAGCAAGCTCGGCCGTTCTTTTATCTTCAGCGCTTGCAATAATTATCACATCATTATTTTGTGGCATAAGACTTTGTGTGATCAGTTTTCTGACACAATGCTCGTTTTTGAGCGAATCCTGTGTTTGTCCTGGCATCAAGAACCTTTCATCCTCATACAAGAGCGTCATGATGTTAGCAGGTGGAATATATGGGCTTGCTACCGGCTCGCTTTTTGGAATTGTTTATGCTTATTCAAGAAAGGTCTTGTCTTGGAAACATGAGGTGCAAAAAGCACTCGTCTTGGCAGGCTTGATGTGGTTTACTGTATTTATGATTCCGTTTCTGAAATATCCTGCAAATCCCCCCACAGTGGGTGATCCAAACACTGTAATTTACAGGGCGATTCTCTATCTTTCTTTTATCGCAATCTCGGGACTTGGCGCTTTGGCTTTTTATCAAGTGTACAAAAAGACTTCAAAGAACAAAAAAATCCTAGCATTTGCTGGTTATGCAATATTCATCAGCATTGCCTTTGTATTGATGCCTCAAAACCCAGACAAAGTATCTGCTCCAATGGATCTTGTGAACGGATTCAGGGCAATGTCTGTAACTGGCGTGACTATCTACTGGATAATCAATGCCATAATTCTTGGTGCATTGTGGCAGAGGTTTCAAGCTAAACTTGAGTTACGAAAAGAACTTCAGTAGCGATTTACGCAAATAAATTCTCCCAAATCTAGTTCAAATAGCCAGTCATGTTCTTGTTTTGGCAGCAGAATTCAGAATATCAAGCTGAGACTTGATCTGTTCTGGCTTGCCATAAATGATCAGGATCCTGTCTCCGTCCTTTGGTACATAGTGCTGAAAGTATGGATTTTGTCTGCCGTTTACCATAAATGATATCTGATTGTCAAAATTGCTACAGTACGACGACCCGTTGTCAAGTGTAAGACAGTTTTTAGCAAGTGTCACATTAAGACTTTGTAAAAACACACCAAGCCATGCCCTTCTTGAATGGTTATGGAGTATAACCCCATTACCATCCTCAAAATGGGATAACAGATCTTGGCTCTGATATCTGGCGCCAGAAAAATCAATGGCTTTCTCATTGACAAATACCATGAGGGCTGCATGGACATGATCTTCATTTGGTTGGATGATTTTGTCAGCTGTCTTGTTATCAACAGACGAGCTTTGGATGTTTGTTGATGGTATCATCACCATCGAGACCATGGAAATTCCTGCGAATAAAACGAAGGTACCTACGAGCACAATAATTGAAAGTAGAATAATTTTTCGTGAGTTTTTTACGTTCATCCAACAATCTTGAATATATCAAATATTTGTATCATGGTTCTGACACCCGATTGTTTATGAATAGAAATATACTACCTAGCATATGGGCAAAAGAAAGCTAGCCAAGCCAATTATTATTTCGGTACTTGTTGTTATTGCCATAGTAGTGACGCTTACATTTCTTAGCTTTCTTCCCCACAATGTTACCGAGTCAGTGACAGTCATCACTGTAGATCAAACTGGCTGCACCGTCCAAACGTACGACCAATTCATTCTTAAGATCAAGCCGTGCGATGCAAAGCCAGGGGAAACCATAACTGCTACCTATGATGAGAAGATGAAAGAACGCTTTCGCGCCACCACACCTTGATGCGATGACAGAAATTTCATAAATCCTCATTATTTGTAATACCTCCTGTCAATATCCCTCAGAACATGATAACAGGACGCATCAATTGGCAAACCAAGAAGGTAAGCTAAGCAACTATTCAAATCATTAAATGTTTGACGTAGTTGATGAGTTGTATCTTAAAATTTTCTATTGAAGGTACCGTGGAATTTTTTTTGCCAGATAGGATACAGATACCATGCCAGGACCCATTGCAATTATTGTCAAGCAGCCTGCAAGAATCATCAGGTCAATCTGGTATCCCCCCTCACCCGTTAGATTGGCAGCTTTTTTTACGTAGAAAATTGCTCCCAGCATAACTATTGATAGTAGGGAAGCAGAAATTCTCGTCAAAACTCCAACTAAAAGGAGAATACCTGAAATTACTTCTGCTAGTGCAATTGGAATCTGCATTTCAACAGGAAGTCCGATATTTGTCAAAAATCCCGTAAATCCAAGATTGAACTTTCCAGATCCATTGACAATGAAAATGGTAGCTATTGCTGCCCTTATACCAAAATGAGTAATATCGGAAAGTCGGCTTTGTTGTATTTTTATGTCTGTCAATATTTACACATCATCAGCTTGATATAAAAACATAAGACATTTTTCCTTTCAAACTTTATACCTCTTCGTTGAATAAATATTGATGAATAAACATACCAACATGAGCAAGATTCCTACAAAACTTGTCAAAAATATGAATTCATATAACACGCCAAAAAAGTAAAAAATTCAAAACCTGAATTGAAATTTGTAGTTTTGCAGAATTATGACTGCCACAAATGAAATAACAAGTACTACAAATATCATGAAAGGAAATTCTGGTATCACATTGGAATTATAGTACGACTCGGTTATTCCACTTACACTCAAACCGGGAGAGGTACCCCCGCCAATAATGTAAATTCTGTCTCCAACTGTGGCAGAACCCAAACCATGACGAGATGTCTTCATCGGCATATGTTCGATCCATCCTTCCTGTGGAATATACTGTTCGGTTTTGTCAAACGTTCCAAAAGTAGACTCGCCCCCAAACACAAATATTGTTCCATTAGCGGCTGATGCCGTTAATCCGCCTCTAGGTGTTGGCATTTGTTCTAGCTTTGTCCAGCTATCAGACCCCGGATCGTAAGCCTCATTCGTTCCAAGATTACTCTCCAACGTTCCTTTTCTTCCTCCAATCACATAGATCTGTCCATCAACAACGGCAGATGTCAGATGATCTCGTGATGTTGGCATTTGAGTAAGAGCGTTCCAAGTGTCAGAGGCGTGATCATAAGACTCATTTATAGAATAGATGATCTGGTCTGCTCCTCCAATCGCATATAGTGTATGGTCAACAAATTGTGCTGTAAGTGCACCTCTGGAAGTTGGCATGTCACTTCCCTTTGACCATTCATTTGTTACTGAATCATATATGTACAGTGAATTTGTAGCTATCCAACCCTCTTTGTAACCGCCAACTACATAGATCCTACCCTCATGTTCTGCTGCACCAACATGATGCAAACCTTCAGGAAGGGAAGCTGCCTTCGACCAAGAGTTAGAACGGGTGTCAAAAACATCTACAGTATTAGATGCTTTCCCAGATCCTTCAAAACCACCTATCACAAAGATTCTTTCCCCTATTGGAACGGCAACCACCTCTGTTCTTGGGGTAGGCATTTGCTCAAGGGTTTCCCACCCTTCATCTTCTGCGAATACAGTCTGGACAGTTGTACAAAGCACAATGAAGAGCAATAACACCTTCAACAATTAATGGAGGTATTTGTTTAAATTAAATTTTGAATGGAACTCCAACCAGTGAATACATAAGTATGTCACAAATACAAATACGACAAATGTGAGCCTTGGCTTGTGTTATAACGTGAGGTTTTTAGCATTAGGATTGATACGGTTTAAAATTTTGTATGAAAGTAATGCGAACGGATATGCAAAAATTCCATAAATCGGCAATACATACCAGAACTGGCGATAACCTTCTATAAGAAATACATGGCCGCCAAGATAAATGCCTACATATGCTAATAAAAATAAAGTTGTTTTAAAGACATTAGATTTTTTGTAGCCAATAAAATCAGCAATAACTGCAGGAACCACATAAACGAAAGCCAATATGGTCAGTGGTAAGTGTTGATGGAAATTTTGAAAAGATGTTATTGGGCCTTCCTGCAAATAAAGCGGCATAGAAAGTATGAACATAGTTGCTGTCAATGGCCACAGACTAATCCCTTTTTGTAGGTGTAGATAAAAGTAAACTAAAATTTCTAGGGCAAATATGTTGATGACACCCCCATAATCTCCTAATATATGATATGGACTTAGAAGATCAAAAGGTATCAAGATAAACAACACTATTGAAGAGATGGCAGCCCACTGTAACATCAGTGAAAGTTTTGTGTTCCGCATCACAAACCTTCTAAACACAATTCCTAGCAGACCGATAATTGACAGCTCTGCAAACAGATGTGGAGGGCTCCAGACTATCAGAATATCTGTTATTTGTTCTTGGCCAAACTTGTTATGCCACCATTCATCTGCTGGTCCTGATATTATAATTGCGACAATAAAAAACCATGTTGATTTTGGAATAGAACTCTTTGTGCTGTATAATAGGACTAGAAGGGAAACGAGTGAGGAATACAAGATAAGATGAGGCGGAATAAAGATGGACTCACGTCCTATTTCTACATGCCAGAATCCATCAAAACTTATTGCCACCACTGCAAGCAAGCTTGCTATTGTAAAGCTAATTGTTGTTAGGGATTCATTTACGACAAATGGTTTTATTGAAAACAAATTGACTCTTCTATTCATCTATATCAATTACGTTAACGTAGAACACAATTTTATTTTAATCCTGTTTATCTTGTAAAATACCAATCATCATCAAGAGGTTTTACCTAAAAAGCAAGAGGGAATATTTTGTAAAATTTCTTATTTGATAATAACCTACACAACCTATGCAAATTTGGCTAGTCCCCATCATGGTTTTAATTTTGATTACTAGCATCCCGACCTTTGCTGAAGAGATTTCAGATACAGTAGCTGATCTCTTTAGCCATGATGTTCAGGTGGGAGAATTAGCAATAATGTGGTTAGGGAATCATCAAAAGGTTTCATTAGAAGGTCATGCTTCGGCAGGGTTTCTCATAAAAACAAGTAATCGTGTTGTTGCTATTGATCCATCAAGTCTACTCTCTGACGATATTGATTCCATAAACAGATTAGATGCGATTTTGATAACTCATGACCACAGAGATCATTTTGATCCTGATACTGCTATAATGTTGCAAAACAAAACTGGCTCCTTTGTCATTGCAAACCCAACCTCTGCGTCAATGTTAAGCGGTAAAATACCTGAAGATAAGCTAATCCAAATTAAATCAAACGAAGAAAAGGCTATTTCTGAAATAACTGTTGATGCCTTTGAAGCTGAGCATCCAACCACAATCCCACTGATCTATGTTAATTGAATTTGACGGATTTAGAATATTTCATGGTTCTGACTCTGGATTTGTTGAGAGTTTAAAAAATGTTGAACCAAGAGTCCATGTGGCAATAGTTCCAACTGGAGATCCATCCCCTACAGCATCACCACAAGATGCATTGGAAATGACCCACCGTCAATCCATATGTCGTTATTCCCATGCATGGAAATCCTAAACAGACACAAGAATTTTTTAATCTTGTAAAAGAGTCTGGCCTACAAACAGATGTCATAATCCTTTCACCCCTAGAGATAATAATTCCATCTAAAGTTGTGCCAGAGTTTAGTGTACTTGCAATTATTGTGTTAAGTTTTGGTATGGGAATTACTGTTTATCTTTTAAGGAACAAAAACTTTGTTAACATGATTTGAAACTAAATCCATTAGAAGAAGCTGAATCAATTAAAAATATTTTTCTAAATTCTGGTTAAAACTAAAATATGACTCATGTTTTTTGTAGAAATTTTTAATTTATTTTCTTAGATTGATAAAATTATTTTGAAATGTTTCTACATCAAACATCTATGAAAAAATTTATTTTCATGTTAGCGCATTAAGGATTTAGATGCCTGGTTTCAAAAACAAGAAACTGAGGGCAGCGAATGCGAGTAATGTCAGCCCACCCCCGGCATACACGATTCAGTTTAATGCCCACCCCACCTCAATACTATCCCGTGAGCCTAAAGACACTCAAAAAGAAAGTAATCCATGATTACGACTCTATAATGAAAGGAGTAGAGAGACAAATTCGAAATGAATTATCTGCAGAGAACGTGGAATTAATTTTTAAGTATGATATGGAAATGGTAAGACAATCAATAGCAATTGCCACAAGACAAAAGCATCTCAAGACACTACTTAGTCTGACACGACTATTACAAAAAGATTGGAAAGATGTGAAAAAAAATGACATTGAACAGCTAGTGTATAATATAATGCAAAGATATTCTGATGAGTCTGGAAAAGAGACAAATTATTCTTATGATCACAAAAAGATTTTGAAAATTTTCTTTAGATGGATGAACAATTTCACATGGAAGTTTTTTCACTAACGAGTTTTTTCGATTTCCATAAATACTTGAATTAATTCCGAATTATGTTGAAAAAACTCATAGTTTCTCTTGTCTTTGTAACACTATTTTCTATCCTGATTTCAAATACTGTCTTTGGAGAATCTAATAATGTTTTAAATTTCCATGGTAAAGGCATTGTTGTAGGTGAGCATTTCAAAGACGGTCGAATGTGGACTGGTATTAATGCTGACAAATCTACTATCATTGCGCAATGGGACCTTGGAAGATCAAAAATAATATCCGACATATCTCCAAGTTCTGACTGTGAACCAAACTATCAAATCTGTGTCAATGCAACCGTAACAAGTTCTGATAACAGTGCAGCAGTAAAAGTTGGCGATACATTTCTAATCAAAATAGATACTGAAAACAAAAAACAAGTTATTGTTGGTAAATTTGGTTTTCTTGAGAACGTGGAAATTATTTTAGATCTTGACAAGATTTACAAAAAATCAATATACAAAACAGTAACAAAAGATTCACGACCAAATATACTTCTGGTTGTTTTAGATGATGTAGGGTTTGCAGATCTATCTATTACAGGAAGTGAAATCCCAACACCGACATTTGATGCTTTGCGAAGTGAAAGTAAACTATTTACAAATTTCCATACATTACCTACATGTTCCCCTACACGCTCAGTTCTGATGAGTGGTGTTGATAATCATCTCAATGGTCTTGGAACAATGGTAGAAATGATGGCACCAAATCAAAAAGATAAACCAGGTTATGAAGGCTATCTAAATGAAAATGTTGTAACAATCCCACAATTACTCAAAGACAATGGTTACCACACATACATGACTGGAAAATGGCATCTTGCATACGGTGCATTTGATCCAACTGAGGATTGGGATAAATGGTCAAAATATTCTCCTTATGCTAGAGGATTTGAAGAAACATTTAGTGTTGAGCTTCCAGGAAGTCACTTTACTAATCTAGGATTGAATGGAGGTCATGTTCCTGTCGCACTAAGGAATAATTCTCAAGTTGATTATCCTCAGCAATACATTGATGATGTTTTTACTGATAACATGATACAATTTATTGATAAGAATGATGATGATGGAAAACCAATGTTCATGTATTTGTCATTTTGGAATGTTCATTATCCAATTCAAGCTCCGCAAGAATATATTAAAAAATATGAAGGAATGTATGATGCAGGTTGGGACAAAATAAGAGAACAGAGATTTGAAAACCAAAAGAAACTTGGATTAATTTCTGAAGATATGGTTTTGCCTCCACGAAACAACTGGGTTCCTACTTGGGATTCATTAAATGCAACTCAACAAAAACAAGAATCTAAAAAAATGGAGATATACGCAGCAATGCTTAACAGTATTGATGATAATCTTGGAAGAACTATTGACCATCTAAAGAAAACTGGTCAATATGACAATACAATCATCTTTGTGTTTGCAGATAATGGTGCAGAGGCAAATGATCCAACAAAAATAGGGCATGGTGCTGATCCAGAAACATATCATCAATGGTTAGACACTACATATGACAATACATTCTCAAATTGGGGCAATGGTAATTCCTTTTTAGGCATTGGAACTGGTTGGGCACAAGTAGGAAACAACCCACTGTTTAGAGAAAAAGGATACCAGACAGAAGGCGGAACTTTAGTGCCTATGTTGGTGAAGATACCGGGTAAAAATTCAGAATCAAATTCAAATGGATTTACAAGAGTAGCAGATGTATCTGCAACTATTCTTGATTACGCTCAAATTCAACATCCTGGAGAAATCTACAAAGGAAAAAAAATCCAACCATTGGAAGGACGATCGTTAAAACCAATTCTTAATGGTGACGCAGAAAAAATTTATGGAGATGACGAAGCAATAGGTGCTGAATTATTTGGCAACTCTGCTTTGTACAAAGGAGATTGGAAGGCATTGTATTTAGATCCTCCAATGGGAGATGGCACATGGAAACTTTTCAATCTAGCTCAAGACAGAGGCGAACAAAATGATCTCTCTGAAAAAAATCCAGACAAACTTGATGAATTGATAAATGATTATATTGCATATGCAAAAAGAGTTGGTGTTATTCCTCCTCAAGGAATTAAAATTCAAGTAGAGTCAGATGTTGATTAAACATGAATATAAAAAAACCAATTATTATTGGGATGGTTCTTGTTGCATTTGTATCTCTGATTATTTCTATTAATGTTGTATTGGCGGAAGAACAAATTCCAGGAGCGGTAATGATTGTACAAGTGGATCCTTACTATTTTTCTGAAGGAGATTTGGGATTAAAAATGCTCAAGTTTTTCCAAATTCCTCTAACACCGTATCTTGTTCCCGGAAAGACTACTGAGCAATCCACATTTGATGAAATCTCTGATGCTTACAAAGAATACATGATAGACAAAGAACAAAAAATAGTCGATGATAAAAATAGAGCAACTGTATTTTCAGTAGAATTTTCTAATGGGGATTTAAAACATACTTATCAGTTTGATACATTCCAAAAATTTACGCCTATTAGTAAAACTCAACATAATGCTCCATATTACTATCAGAATATCCAATATGGTCTTGAATTAGAATCCCTTCCTAGTGAGGATAAAAAATCATTTTATGATGATATAATTATTCCGTCAGTAAATTCTGGAAAAAAACCAGAGCCATTTGATGTAACAGTATCCATTATGACTGGGGATGGCAATACCATACAAAAATGGAAATATGCAAAATGCACCGTAAATTCGTATACCCCGTATCTTGATGAAAATCTTGCCAAATTGAAATTTGTAGGTGATCTCATATCGGAAATTAGAGATAAAACAGCCTTTAGTTGTAATGGATTTAAGCAAGATTTTACTCAAAAGAGTTCTACCGCACAAGTAGATGTTATCTTAACTCCAATTATACCTGCAAAAGATAATCGCTCTGATAGAATAATAGTTCAATTTTCTGGAGGGGAATTGACTGCCACAAACACATTTTACTCGTTTTCCAAGTTTATGCCGTTAACAAAAGATCCTAATTCAGGACTGCCAATCTCAATTCCTGGAAATGTGATTGGTGAAAAACCAATGTTTGCATTAGAATCACTCCCTAGTAAAGACAAGGAAGATTATTACAAATTTGTAAGCAGATACATCAATCCTGGCGCAACACCACAACCATTTGACACTACCATACATTTTGTTACTGGAGATGGAAAAATTCTTCAAAGCTGGAAATACACTGATTGTTCTGCAAAGAACTATGTGACTTTTTTTACAGATAATCAATTACTCTACAAATTCAAACAAGGAATGGGATCTGAAATCCGAGAAAAAACATTTTTTGATTGTATTGGTCTAGAAATAAATTCTGATTCAAATATAGATACAAAACAAACTTTTATTCCAAATGATTCCATAACTGCACAAACATTTGTAGTACATTTTCAAGGTGCTGACATATCACCAGAAAGAATTGTAACATCATTTACAAAATTTTCACCAATAACTCATGAAGAGATTCAATTTCTTTTACCAAATTCTCCGTTTGGAGCAGAACCAAAATTCTATCTAGAGTCTTTACCAAACAAGGATAATCAATGGTATTACAATTTGATGAGCAGATACATCAATGCAGGTAAAATTCCTGATCCCTTTGATGTCACAGTAGATGTAATGGTAGGAGATGGAACACAACTTCAAAGCTGGAAATATTCTAAATGTCAAGTTCTGGAATACAAAACATATCTGGAAGACACATTATTCCTTAGAAAATTTACAAATAAATTCGAAAAAGAGTTTCGAGACAGGACAATATTTCAATGCACAGGCATCTCATTTGATGGCAATTCAAAAGAGCCACAAAAAACACTAGAAAGCCCATTAGATTATGTAGATTTCATACCTTCTGAGGAATCCAGAATAACCAAACTGGTTACAACTTTTTCAGGTGGTGAGTTGGAACATCCATTTACAATCAATACAGTTGGCAAGTTTTCTCCAAAAGTTGAACAGCGAAGTCAAACACAATCTCAATTCATAAAGCTAAGCGTGGCCATATTTCCAAATGAAATTCCGTCATCTATACCACAAGATGGATTAGTACCACCAGCTTGTACACCTGATGATGATCCTCTTTGTGAAGAAGATGGGATACCTCAAGTTCCAGAAGAGCCAGGCGTAGTAACTCCAACATATACTGTTCTAGTTACGATGCCACACTTGTATACAATTCAGAAAAATGATTATATTAAATCAACAGAGTTCACTATAAAATCACTTCCAAGTAAAGATAAGATGCAGTATTATGATCTTGTAAGTAAATCCATCAATTCTGGAAAAAAACCAGAGCCATTTGATGTTACATTTGATTATCTGAGGGATGATGGAACAATAATTCAATCGTGGAAATATGCTAATTGTGAAATCAAAGACTTTCAAATCAAACGTGATAGTATCCTACTTTACTTTTCATTAAGTAACATTCCAGGAGCTGCAGACATTGTAGACGCTTCATCTTTCAAATGTAATGGATTTTTAGTGGATTTTGATCAGAAAAAATCAGAACAAGACAATGTAACAGTACCTTCTACTTATGATAGAGCAATGCTACATCTTGCACATTGGCATGGTGGAGAATTGCAAACTCAAAGAACTTCTGAGCTATTGCAAGAATTTAACATGCTAGATGAATCAAACTTGGAATTTGGAGGACTGCCAAATATTTACCACAAAGATGCGTATCAATTTGTAAGCAGATACATCAATCCTGGAAAATCACCCGAACCAATAGATATGAAATTTGACACAGTCACAGGAGATGGTACAATATTATTTTCAACTTTGTATAATGACTGTACAATTAAAGATTCATCGATATATCTTAGTGACAGTATGGCAATTATCAAATACACTCCAGGATTAAAATCAGAGATAAGAGGGCAAGCTATTGCCGATTGTGTTGGAACTAGTTTTAAGACATCACCGCAAAATGATCCTCTTTTTGATCACTCTGGAAACCTACGCAAGATTTCTGTTATTATGCAGAGGGCAATAGGAGTTCCATCAGGTGATAACATATGCCAAGATGATGGATATAGTCTGATGATTAGACCACCAAATAACATTCAAGTATGTGTGAAAAATGATCACGTAATAAAATTTGAAAAACGTGGATGGACGCAGTCATCTCTGGGAGAGAAAAAGAATCTAATTGATGTACTTAGACCAATCATGCCAACTAATGATGAAAGAGCAATGTCATTTGTAGTTAATTTTGAAGGAACGGACATCGCTCCATCAAAAACTGTAAAAACATTTTCTAAATTTCTGCCAATTGAAGATCCAAATTCAAAAATTCCAAGACCAGGAAATCCTTTAGATTCATCGGTAAAATCATTTTATCTTGAATCATTACCAAACAAGGAAAATTCTTGGTATTATGAACTTGCAAGTAGATATGTAAATGCAGGAGAAAAACCAGAACCATTCAATGTCACAATACAAGTAAAAAGTGGCTCAAAGAATATTTTGCAGACATGGAAATACAGTGATTGTAGTATTTTTGACTATGTTTCTTATTATGATGAAAATCTATTAAATTACAAATTCCATGGACAATGGCAATCTGAAATCAAAGACAGATCTATTTTCAGTTGTTCTGGATTGTCAGTTAACTCATAAAATATTTTGTAGAATATTCCTATTCTAAAAAAATCTACATCTATACAGCTAAGACGGGCTAAACTTTAGAATTAAATTAAAAGTATATTTTCATGCCTAGTTGCGTCCATTTTGAACCTAAAACTGGTGGGAGTATCTAACTAAATTGACAGAACTCATCCCAGACATACACATAAAGTACAGAATTCTACGCGATCAACTTAAATTCTATAGGTGTCTATAGTATACCATGGTAACTAGCATACAGCTTGATAACAAGACAAAATCAAGGCTTGAGAAGATGAAAACATTCACAAAGGAATCTTATGATGATGTAGTAAACAGGCTACTCAACATAGCAGAAGATGACGAAGGAGTTCTAAGCAAACAAACAATAAAAAACATAGAAAAATCATTGGCAGAAATCAAGGCTGGCAAAGTCTTATCACATAAAGATGTAAAGCGAAAACTGGGCCTAAAATAATCATTTTGAAGAATGGCTTGGAACATCATATGGTCACCAACTGCTCAAAAGCAATTACAAAAGATCTCTAAATCAGATAATAATGCTGCACAAAGAATAGTCGCAAAGCTTGAAGGTATCACAGACAGCCCTTTCGAGTTCACAGATAAACTACATGGTTCTAAGCTGAGAAAACTCAGGGTTGGCATCTATCGAGTGATAATGAGTCTTGAAGAACAAAAATTAATCATATTTGTAGTTGAAGTTGATCACCGAAGCAAAATTTACAATAAATATTAGCCAAAAATTGAGAATAGATTTGCTGGGTTTTGTACTTTTTAGCCACAACCCACCCACGACACTCACAGTTTTGAGATGAATTCAAGTCAGATCATTTCAGATATCTTTGATTTTTGAAATGGCTATTTTTTTTGAGGTTTGGTTGCAAAAACAAGATCAACCAAATAGTTGAGGCTAGCCCTATCGTTTAGCTCAAGATTCCAAGGTATGAAACTAGGCTCTCGTGTTTCTTTTGATAGTGCGAATCCTAACCTGCCAAGTTCTTTTCGTAGGGAATATGCATGGATTGGCTCTTTGACTGATCTTTGTCCACGCTCATAATCATAAGGATCTGAAAAGATCAACACACCGTTGCCATCTATCTGCTCTGCGAGTAATTTTAGAAGCGGTTTTGGCTCAATTAGCTCAAAAATATTCAGCGCCAAAATCACACCAAACTTGGTCTTGCCAAATGGTTGTTCAAGTGAGTCTGCTACAAAAAAATCCAGGTTTTTTTGCTTCGCTTTTTTTGCCTCAATTACGGCATAAAACGACTTGTCTATGCCAAACGCAAAATCGTTGTTATCCGCCAAGTGTTGTGTTATATGGCCAATTGAGCAACCGTGTTCGAGCGCGAGATTGGTCCTCGCTTTGTTGAGGGTCTTTTTAATTTTTGAATAAAATTTCGAGTTTCTGTTGGTTTTGTATATGTCAGACCAACGCTTTTCAATTACTGCGACATCATTTGGATTTTTGTGAATCATTCCAAGAGTTTTTTTGATAAATGATTTCATTTTGTCGGTTTTTGCGCCTAGAAACAAATCGCCGCCAAGACTAGGCCTGTTTGATAGATATCCAGTAAAGTCATTCCAGAGAATTGGAATGCCGTAAATTATGGGAAACCCCAGTCCACACTTTGCGCAGCGGAGGAACCCCTCACTAATTTGGCCACTTTCAACTAGTGTTTCTAGTTCTAATTCGGAGTGGCACTTGACACAAAAAAGATAATCCAAGCTAAATTCATACAAATTATCTTTTACTTGAGAAAATGACATTAATACTTATTTTCTACCAAATGACCTAGTTACTGTTAAATTGGCACAAAAAAGCTCAAAGTCATGAGCGAGCTTGAGGAGTTTGCAGACGCGCTTTTAGACCAAATCTCAGTTGAGATAGGCGAAGAACAAGACATTGCAAAACTCACTGCAAGGATCGATGAGGATGCCGATTTTGATGTCAAGTTCGACTCGCCCGAACAAATTTCTGCCACAATAAGCCCGATTCTGAGGCAAAAGGTGGCTGATTTTACCGGGCTTCAGGTCTCACCCGATGTAAAAATCGAATTTCCAGGCCTTGAGGATCTAAAAAAGATCAAAGGCAGAAAGGTGTTCGCAGCAGACGATGCCAGGGGTTTTGTCGACAGACTTTTTGCGGCATTGGCAAAACATGACAAGTGGGCAATTGTAAACGTAATCAAGGAAGACCATGCAAAGTTCCTGGTTTATTCAACATATGCCAAGGCATACATCTCAAAGATCTCGACTACCTATGGGGATTATCTTGACTCTACTATCTATGTCAACAATTTCGTCCTGTCAAACTATCCAAAAATAATCCTGTACAAGCAAGGACAGCCATACAATTTACACTATGAATCAGTAAAATCAGGCTATATCGGAGCGCTGAAAATGACAATACTTGAGGAATTCGTGCACTCGATTCAAAGAAACCTCTATGAGGAAAACAAAAAGGCGGTAATCAAGGTTAACACTCTGAATGAGGAGCTCGCAAAAATAATTTTAGGCCTAGATGATCTTACTGCCACCAAACTATCTGAATATCTGCGGCTGCCGCCCGTGCCAGATGAATTTCCTGTGGCAAAAAGGGCAAACCTGTTTTTCACGCTGAACCCTGACAACTTTATCGTAAACGTGTTGGGGCCAGATGTGATGACTTTTAGCAAGGTGGAAGTAGACCCAACTATATCTAAGATGGTGCCGCAACTACTTGATATCTACCAGAGGTGGCTTGGGCCTATACAGAAACACCATGCTGCCTTTTCGACAATGGAGGGAATGGCAGAGTTTTGCGTCCAAAAAATACTTGGGGACGACAGTGACTTTGCGCAATACCTGACAACGTTCATGGGAACCGACCTCTCGTCGTACCAGGTCAGAAAGCACATGGGAAAAGATCTCACAGATGCGGTTTTTGGCAGGCTTGGGAAGGACACATTTGAGTTTCTGATAAAAAACCCGCCCACCACGCGCGAGTTAAAGGACCTACAACTGTATCTAAAGAAAATACCAGGATGAAAAAAATGAGCCAAAACTTTGACCCGTTTGTCGCAGAATGGGTAGCATTTTCATCCTCGCCAAAATACAATCTGGTTGAAAAATGTCTCAAGCTGGCCCAGATACTTGAATATCCAGACCTTGACATTCAGTCACACATTGAAATGATAAACGAGATTGCAAAATCCCTCAAAGTCTTGCTTTCTGACGTAAAAAACCCGACATATCTAATATCGATGCTAAACGAACATCTGTTCACTCGTTTAGGATTCCACGGGGACACAAACGACTATTACGATCCAAAAAATAATTTCCTAAACCACGTCATTGAAAAAAAAATCGGCATTCCAATAACCCTTTCAATAATCTATGTCGAGGTAGCAAAACAGATTGGACTGGACTTGAGAATCTGTGGATTTCCAAGCCATGTCGTGGTAAAGTATGGCGAGGAGATAGTGCTGGATCCGTTCGAAGGTGGAAGGCTTTTGGGAATCGAGGATCTTGAGGAAATACTATACCGAAACTTTGGCGAAGAAATCGATTTTTCGCCAGAATTCCTAGATGAGTTGCCAGAAGACAAGATACTTGTCAGAATTATACGAAACCTCAAAAACTCGTACGCGCAGTCATATGCATACGAAAAAGCGCTAAAATGCACGGACATGATCCTTGCATCAGAGCCAGAATCGCCTGATGAAATACGGGACAAGGGGATACTGCTTGATAGACTCCTAAATCACAAGGATGCCTTGGAATATCTGAACCGCTACCTACTGGTTGCACCAGAAGCCCCAGACGCTGATTTTATCCTGGAGCTAATCCATAACGTCAGGGAAAAACTCAATCAATGATTGAGGAAATGTCTTGGCCTTTCCTGATTTGCGCGATTTCGTGTCTTGCCAGCTTGTTGCGAAGCGCCCTTTTGAGTACGTCTACTTCGTTTCTTAGGGACGCAACCTCGTCTTCTAGCTTGGCTACGCGCTCATAAATCGTCTCGCCTTCAGTTGAACTCATCTAATCTAGGATTAAGAAAAGAGCTTAAAAATTTATGGGTGAATTTGGTTTACTACAAGTCGAACTCTTGGTTACATGACGCGCATTTTGCATGCTCGGCGCCAACCTGACCTAGGAGGAAAATACGACCAACCGTCTGACATTTTGGGCACAAGCCGGTAGTTACGTTTTTGGGGGCGGTACGGATTATTTTTTGGGTTTTTCTGCGTCCCATCGTAGAATCAATTCTGACATGGTCTATTAAGTTTAAGGATTGAACCAGACAAGAGCATGTACGAGATGTATCGAGACAAGATGAACTAATTGTTAAATTAAGTAAAGTCTTGAATTATTTAAATACAGAATCTTAGTTAATTCGTGGTTTCACTATCCGTTGAAGAAACTAGATCGTTTGTTGAAAGACTGATTACTGTCGGAAAGGGAGACCCGGGGCGTCTAAATCACATTCTTGCTTTGTTAAGAGACGGCCGCAGGCTATTCCAGTCTGACGAGAAATATCTGGACTTCAAACTCGCACAGGAGCTTGGCATTATACCGAAACCAAAAAGAGACGAAAACCTGATTGACAAGATTCAGAGACTCGTGAACGCTGGATATGGCGATACTGGGAGACTAAAATTCATTTTAGAGGTTCTAAAACACGGCAAACCACTTTACAGATCCGATAAGATATATCTAGAAAAAAAACTGGGGGAAAAACTTTCCATCGATGGCTCATCTAAAAACCTAAGGGATTCGGCGTCTGAGCATCTGCATTCTGAGAGATTATCCGAGGTGGTGACAAAACTAGCCGACATTGAATACCAAACGGCCTTGGGCAATCAAAGGGTCATATCAGTAGAATCATTGGTATGCCAAACAAACGACAAATTCTCTTCAATAGAGTCTACACTCACACAAACAAACGAGAAATTCACATTATTAGCGTCGGCAATTGCCGACACAAACGGCAAGGTAAACTTCGTGGAATCGTCCCTGTCTCAAGCCACCGACAAGATCTCGTCTCTTACATCTGCAATTACCGATACCAACGAAAAGATCAACACAATAGAGTCGTCCCTGTCCAAAACCGCCGACAAATTCTCACTACTAGAGTCATCCCTGTCTCAAACAACAGAAAAATTTACATCGCTGGCATCATCTATAGTCGATACAAATGAAAAGGTCTCCCAGATGGGCTCGACTGTATCTCTTACTCATACAAAAATCTCCGCTCTTGGCTCAGACATAACTGTCATTAAAAACAAAATATCCTCCCTTGAGCTCAAAACGGCGATGGCGATGACGGGTCTTTCCTCTTCGCTCACCCAAGTATCTAACATGGAGGCAAAGCTATTACAAGTCAGCGAGGAGATAACAAAACTTGCTGCTGGACTATCATCTAACAATGAGAAAATCACCTCACTTGAAACACAAATTCAACAAACTGTTCAAAAAACTGAAAATCTCAAATCTGACACTCAGGACAAAAAATCAAAGAGCGGACAATGCAAAAACTGTGGAAAAAAAGTAGATAAAAAATCATCCCAGTTCTGCTCAACTGATTGTGCCCTACAACACATCAACAAGCAAAACGATGTATAGTAAAAAATCTCAACAATTGCTTACAAATAACATATAATAATTCTGTCGCATAACGCTTCAAATTGTCAACAATTTTTCCCACATTGCCTTTGATAGTCTCTATAAGGGATTATCTGTAGGTAGTGGAATTTTCACAATTAGTTCTTTAATGTATCAGTTTTTCTCTTAGCACATTTTATCCATTGTTTTGTCTTTCTATCTCTAATTCCTGTCTTTTTCAGAGCCCATAATTAAAGGAGGAAATAGTGCAAAATCGACCTACCTAACTACTATCCACATTAGAAAGCGCGGGGAATATAGTTAGGTCTTAGGATTTTGCACTTTTCAGCCCTAAGAATTAGGTAGTACGAAAAAACACCATCGTGCTCAAGTAGAATAAACGAACTAGACTCATAATGGGGCATCCCAGTGCGATTGTTCTCCTTCAACAGATTTTGCAGGAGAATAGAACGAGATGTATGAACCAGACGGGCTTGTTGCATATGCTGGGTTTTTCACATTTACAAACCATCCAGACTGACCAATGCTGTATGAGCTTGAAACGCCTGCTTGGAAGTATTTGGCAGTAATGAGTCCGAGATTATTTGTTCCAGAGTGAAAGCTGCTAGCTTCAGTGGCGGTTTTAGAAAATGAGGCGTAAAGCGTTTTTGTGCCAGAGCCTACTTGATAATGCCAATTTACCGCGATTCCAGCACTGTTCCATTCCGCATACACAGTAACGTCATCGGATGTCGGATTGGATGTTACAAACTGCGCATTAGAATATTTGTGCTCTATAGTTCCAGCTGGGGTTCCATTACAAGATTGAAATGGCTCCAAATTCTCAATCACTTCCACACGTCTGCGCCGACAATTAGGTCGCTTATTCTCTGTAATGTTACATATGCCTGGTACCCCCAATCTTCATGATCAGTACCTGTTGGAGTCTGCAAGGATCCGCTACACTATTGTACTTTATTTGGATCCTCCACGCACGAAATGACACTTGAAGCACACAAAATAGGAAATCGAGGTATTTTCGGGAGAACCAATAGAACTATTCTATCAGGGGATCAAGTCTCCAGTTACAAAGAAAAAATACACTGACATACTAAGAAAAATCATATGTGAAACACTGGACGTTGTTGCAGGGAAGTTTCGAAGAGAGAGAGCAAAACAAGTGAGAAAATACTACCAATGCTGGAAATGCTATGAAATAAAAATTTGATATGGGCTTTGCAAGCTCTGAATCCATCACATTAGCAAAAATCAGTATGGCAAAACTTGTGCAAAATGAAAGATAGAGATAGAGTCGGTCTTGTTCGGGTTTGACGGATAGCATCAACTTGAGGTTGTTTATTTTTTGCACGTCACATCACTTGACGTTTTACCATCGTATAGTGCAGAGAGTGCATCAATATCACATCCTGATATGTATGGGTATGCTGTGGTAATTGTTGGTGCCATCAAATCTTCCGGAGCAGTAGAGTGGCCAAGGCCTAGCGCATGTCCAAATTCATGTAGTATTACTGTGTTGAGTTGATCTGCCGATAACTCATCTACATTATAGATTGTTATGGTTGATTTTAGAATCTGATTCTTTTCCACAGTTGATTTGGTATATCCTGTGTATCCGTCTGAGTTATTTTCATTTAGTAATTGTATTGTAATGTCACCCTCACCTCTGGCTGATTCCAATACAACAAAATTCCTTGGTATGTAGAATTCTGTTGGGTTTTTTGATGCTGCAAGTATTGCGCCTTGCCAGCCCTCATAGTATGTCGACGATGTTCCCCGCGGGGCTTTGTGCAATAAGTAATCGTCAATCTGTACTGCTTTTTCCGATAGGATTGCGTTTTTTATTGCAGTAATTTTTTCTGCAGAAACCAAATCCGCATCAACAATGTTTACTGTGACGCGCTCAGAATCAATTATGTTCCAGTGCACCCATGTTTCTACAATATCGCCCTGAAGGTTATCTATTAGATAACTTGTCCGAAATTCTGAATTTGAATCACGCGTTGGAACTGAGTTAAAATCATGAGTGATGAAAAATGCAATTGGCACAATCGCCACCATTAAGATTAGAAAGCCTCGGTTGAATTTTAGCCTGTGTTGATTTAGTGTGGCGTGTGATGTATGTTGTTTTACCAGCTCGTAGTTTTTTTGTTTTAATGTCCGATTTATTGCATGGAGCAACGTCTTTTGCGACTCCATATCAATAATGTATTCTTCCTTCAAATTGCTGAAACCTCTTCCAATTTTTTTAATGTCGAAAAAATTACTTTTAGATCAAATGGTTTGTAGATTAGCGCATTTGGTCCAAGTAATGAGAGTCTTCTTTTTGTAGATTCTGTAACATCTGCAGTTATGACAATAATTTTGGCATTAGGATCAAACTTTCTTATTTTTTCCAGCCCATAAAACCCATAATACTCTAGCATCATTAAATCCAAAAACACGGCATCTGGTCTGTGTTTTTGATATAACTCAAATGCGTCTTTACCGCTATGTCCAATTCCTAAAACCTCAAAATCATATATCTCAAGATATTCTGAAAATACAGCGGCGTAGTCCATCTCATCATCAACAATTATGACTTTTTTGAATGAATAGGTGTTTTTCATAAAATCAACTCAAAGTAATTTTCTCCAGTCCGATTATCTCTCTGATTTTATTGTAATTCTCCTCAACAATTCCATTGTCGTCTGGTGCGTCGGCAGGAATCAACATATAATATGCATATTTTGTTGGAATGTTTTTTACTGCACTTCTCATTAGCGTGATTTCCTGGATTATGGTTTTGCGGAGTAAATCAGATATGGACTCGTCACACATTTTGGCGTATTCTTTTATTGCCTCGTATTCTTTTTTTGTGACTGTGGCATGTATTTTCATTATTCGTATTTGTGCCTACGAGGATATCAAGAGCAGGACTTCACTGTAATGAAATTTTGAAAATCAGTACAATGTAGTGCACTGCACCCATCAAATCGTTCCTAATTATGCCTGTTACAGATTGGGATTGTACCGTAGTATGGCGGCTGCTTTTCCTAGGCTAGAAACATCACGCCGTACTCAGATGTGCCAGATATGACCTCAATTTCTGTGCCTACAGGTATGGCAATAGTGGATAGATAGTCAACAATATCATGCACTGTTGCCTCTGAATCCATGGATTTACAGCTAGGACATGGAGAGTTTAACAGCTCCATTTTTCGCGAAACGACCTTTAGGTGTTCTGTGATTTCTTCCTGCACGTGCTTGCATCGCCTACAAGTAACCTCTAGTCGGTGCAAATTGGTGTCATCTGTGATTAGTATGGTATCGACTACGTTGTTTTTCAAAAACTACATGATGTCTTTTAGGCCATAAATTCCAAGGCCTGATCTGTTGCTGATTTCCCGGAATAGTTTTTCCACTAGTTTTTTCTCCTCAGATAGTCTGAAATCAGATAGGACGTCTTGCGTCTTGATGAATGCCTCTCGTATTCCTTCAGAGCCTGAATATGATGTGTCAAGTGTGGCAATTATCATGTTGCCAATCTATATTCCAAATAATTTGCCTTGAGGAAATCTTCTTTTTTTATTTTTGAATAAACTCTAGGGAGTGAATGTATGTTCCATCATCATTTATTCTATAAACAGATTGTAATTTATCTGATAATTTGATTGTTATTTTTTCAGTCATTACCAAACACTTTCTTATAAATGGTCTTTATCTTATTAAAAGTTTCTTCATTCACAGAATAAAATGATTTGTAACCGTGATTTAAAACTTGAAATTCTGCATGGGTTATGACTCAGATAATTCAAACATCTAGTCAAAACCAGCTAGTAGAACAAGTGAGATCAAGTGTTAGTTATTCTGGCATGAAAGACTTGCCTAGAACAATAGATGAGACATTAAGCCTTGCACGTACCAAGGTAGACATTGCACAGTCTGGTGCAAATCTTGGATCAGGTACATCACTATACACGCAAGAATTATTCTGAATTCAGCTACAATAATTGGAATAATTACACTAGGCCTTGTAGGAATATTGTTCTGGAAGACGATTACACATCAGAAATCCAGATCAATCTCGGTTTAGTAGCTGTTTATTATTTGAAGCAGTTTTGTCTTGTTGATCGGTTTTTTTATCAAGTCAATTATTGGGTATTCCTTTCGAATTCTTGCCGCTTCAGATTCTGTTGGGGACGACGCAGTTACAATTATGATTTTTGCAGATTTTAGTTCGGGATCTTTTTTCACATATTCCAAAACATCAATTCCACTCACCTCTGGCATGGCAAGATCCAATATGGTCAAGTCAAACGATTTTGATTGTAGCTGCTCTATACCCGCTTTGCCACCATTTGCAGTAATGCAGACATGGCCAGATGATTCAAGTATTGTTTTGTATAAATCCACAATGTCTTTGTTGTCATCTATGACGAGAATGTTTTTCATTTGGAATTCTCCAGTGGTAGGGTAAAACTGATGGTAGATCCTTGATTCTCCTCGCTTTCAACCCAGATCTTGCCACCATGTGATTCTATTATGCCACGACTAATCGCAAGGCCTAGTCCAGTACCTCCGGATTTTCTAGTCAATGATTTATCAACTTGATAAAATCGTTTAAACAAGCTTTGTTGTTTCTCCTTTGGGATTCCTGGACCATTATCAGTTATGCTAAGCACGACTGATCCATCGTCCACTCTACTATTTATCGATATTGTGCCATGTTGTGTCGGAACAAATTTCATAGCATTGCTCACTACATTGTTAAATACCTGCAACACTCTGTCGGGATCACAGGTTACAATAATGTCGTCTGTTTTGTTTGTTAACGTTATGCCTTTTTGCTCAGATATTGGACGAAATATATCGATGCATCGTTTAGCAATATTTCTTACTGATTCCGATTGAATGTCTAGCTTTAACTTTCCTAGCTCAATTTTCCTGGCATCCAGTATGTCTTGGATTAGAGTAGTTAATCTAATCGAATTTTCATACATTATTTGCAGTTTTTCTTTTTGAATTGGAGTGATATTGCCCATGGATCCATCAAGAAATAATTCTGCATAGCCACTGATAGGAATAAGCGGAGTTTTTAATTCATGTGATACCATTGCCGCAAATTCTTCTTTGTCTTTATCTATCTGCAATAGTCTGTCAGTTTCAAGTTTTGTAGACAATTTCATGCTGTCAACCATGTCGTTGAATGTTTTTGCAAGTTGCCCTATTTCGTCAGAGGTATTTTCATTCGCTTTAACATCAAGATTGCCTTCTGCTATTTTATTTGCAGCATTCCTAAGGCCAATTATTGGCGTAACTATTTCTTTTGATAGAAAAAATGCAAAGAATCCAACCATAATTGAAGTAACTGTGGCAAATATTGCAAAACTATAGCCAAATGGCCTAATTGTCTCAAAATCTCGAATTAGAATGTATGTAATTATTGCAAGAAAAAAATTCGGAATGACAGAGGTCAGCAAAAATAAAGAAATTAGTTTTGTTTTTACTCGAATTGTCTTTAGGTACGCGGCATGTTTTTTATCATAACCAAGAAGGATCAGAGATGTGCCTGAAAGCACAAACAATGCGGCAGTATGAATTGACATTGCGGTTCCAACACTGTTAATGTAATAGTAAAGGATTGGCATGCTTATCGCGTAGCCTATTAGTGCTGCACCACCAATAACTCCAATGATCACTCCAAAAACAATTAGCAAATTTTGCATTCGAGCAAAGTCAGATAATGATAAAATAAAAGCAGCTGCAATCAAGATAAAGCTTACAAAGGCACCTTCAGATGGCCTTGGCGTAGATGTAAATGACGAAATCGGCTCATTAATGAATAACATGGCTATGCTAATGTTGCCACCTAAAAATACAGAGATTGAGTTTACGATTGGCAACATAATTATGATCAACGTCGACGCCGGTAATCCTATTTGAGCTAATGCCGCATTTCCACCTCTTTTTCTTGTTATAAAAAGAAAGGAAACACCAGTGCAAACAAATGAAATTGCCACACCAAACTTCATTGTGATTGCACCTGAAAAACCAGATTTTAGAACATCAATATGAAAAATCCAGCCAAGTACAACAATTGCACCAACAATTAGAATTATGATTCCAAGTAAATTTACAATCTTGGCATAATCCATTTTATTATTCTACCAAGCTGATAACTAGTGAGGTGTCTGTGTAATCAAACAGTGTCCGCTGGTTTAGGTCATGCATTATTTTTTGATAATACATTTTGAAAAACAATGACCACTTCCATCCCAGGTCATGCTGTATTACTAGTTCCAGACCTCCGGTTTCGTTGTATTCTTTTAAGCTAAAGCCAGATCTCTGAGCACTGATTCGAATGTTTGAGAGTAAGCTCTCAAGGTTGTACTTTCCATACATGTACAATATGGAATCCTTTCCGCTTGCCACAGCCGCTTTTTCCGCTATATCGTAGACATCTTTTTCGTCTAGCACCTCTATCATTTTTGTTAGAATGGAGCGCTGCATGGGTATCCACCCTGCCCTAGCTGAATCCATCTCCCACTCTACATAGCCTGAAAGAATTTGGTTTACCAATACGTTTAGGCTTGTTTTTTGTTGGGTTGCTCTGTCTTCAAGCTTGTTTAAAACAGAGGAATTAAGTCGGAAAGTAACACTGTCTGTCGTTGCTTTCTTAGTTTTAATCATTAATCTATACAATACGCACTTCTCACTCATAAGCCTTGTCATGCAGTGCCATGCAGTGCATTACAATAGAGGAATATTCTATATTTCGTTGCAGTAAATTCCTCCTTTTGATATAATATTGCGAGCATACCATACCATGATAACAATACACTTCGATGTAACAGAAAACGAGTTCGATGCAATATGCGAGTATGCAAATATGTGTGGGGAGTTTGTCTCCACCATAATTAGAAAGATTGTAATGCAAGAAATTACTTTTACAAAAAGCCAGAGTGCAAAGGATCCGTCAACTTATGATTACAATATGCAAATTCCAGAAGTAATATCAGATCAAGAAGAAGCGAAAATCATAGAATCAAACTATAACAAAATTAGAACCATTCTAGGCTGGGACGAAATCAGGATTAGTTGATTTTAATGAGCAAATTTTCCCCACAAATGACTGCAATTGTAATTGATGACGATTCTGCAGTGGCAAACACATTTGCGGAATATCTTACCATGAACAATGTCTGCATTCTAGGGATCGGATATGACGGCAAGGACGCAGTGGAGTTGTATCAGAGATTTAGGCCAGATGTTGTGTTTTTGGATTTAATGATGCCAGAGTATGATGGGTTTTATGGGCTGGAGAAAATAAAGCAGCTCAACCAAACATCAAAGGTTGTGATGGTAACTGCCGATCCTACCAACTGCAGCAGCGCCAAGATGCAAAGACTTGGAGCAGACATGATACTCTACAAGCCATTTGAGCTTGACGCGATTCATTCCGCAATACTCCGACTCATAAGATACGGGGTAGTAAGTTGATACACAGAACAGTTCACAAGATTCTGACAATGCCTACAGTTACAATGAACTTGCTATTTGTCGGAGTAATGCTTGGCGGCTCGATTCTAATCCTAGGCTCACTATACTTGATTTATGATGTTCAAGTGTTTGGTGAGCGAACCAGCACCAAGACGGACCTAATGTTTGTGAGTATTACATTTACG
>Ga0187894_10001840_pt1 | contig 26454 bp, 19 predicted proteins | sample GBC1701081metaG_FD_136650 | JGI IMG/M metagenome (GOLD analysis project Ga0187894, IMG submission 136650) | White microbial mat communities from a lava cave in the Kipuka Kanohina Cave System on the Island of Hawaii, USA - GBC170108-1 metaG ... | reverse complement strand
CGAATGTTCACCGACCGTTCCGTGGGTTGAAACCCACGGCTAAATTCAAGGCGCCGCTAACGCGGCAGGGGAGATGAGCAGTTACGAAAAAATTAGCCACTTTATTTTGACGGGGCGCCTTAGTTCGAGAGAGTTCCCGGAATGAGAAAGCAAGAGAGAACGCGGAACAAACGGAAATAACGGAACAGACGGAAACTTTCGTACCGTTTTCAGTTCTTTTTTCCGTCTGTTCCGTTATTTCCGTTTGTTCCGCGTTCTTTTCTCCCTGAGTTAATGTGGAGGTGTTACCTGTGTCTCGCATCATCACCAAACGCGTTCGATTGTCTCGCCGTACATTTTTGAAGGGTCTCACGTTGACGGGGACGAACGTCAGCGTCGGTCTGCCGCCGCTCGTCTCGATGTTCAACGCGCACGGCACGGCGTACGCGCGCAAAAACGAAAGCCAGATCAAAACGCGCTTCGTCCTCTGGTTCAACGGCAACGGCATTCCGGAGCGATATTGGATTCCCGCTGAAACCGGGCCGGACTATCGGATGACGCCGTGCCTTGCGCCGCTGGCTCCCTTCCGCCGCGACATTCACGTCATCAGTGGGCTGGACAACGCCGCCGCCGCCATGCCCGGCCCAGGCAACGGTCATCACAAATCCATGAGCGCGCTGATGAGTTGCACGCCTTTCACCGGGCGCGGAACGGCTGGCCCCTCCATAGATCAGGCCATCGCCGCGAAGATCGGCGGCGAACCGCGCTTCCGGTCGTTGCAGATCGGCGTCTCGCAAGAGTCCTTCGGCGAAAGCATCCAGCGCAACATGAGCTGGGCCGGTTACGAGCGCGCCCTGCCGCCGGAGATGATCCCGCACAAACTCTTCGACAGGCTCTTCGGCCAACGCGAAGAAGGCTGGGTCAACCGCAAGCGCAGCATCCTGGACGCGGTTCGTGAAGACGCCGCCGCTTTGAAAAAACAGTTGCCCAAAGAAGACCAAACCCGCGTAGAGGAGCACATGGCGGGCATCCGCGACCTTGAACGCGCGATCGCCGGATTGCCGCCCGAATACCGTCGGGTTGATCCGCCCGATTTCGACGACGACATGAAAGACTGGCCGCGCATCGCCAAGCTCCAGAGCGATCTGTTGGCGCAAGCCTTCGCGAGCGGGCAGACGCGCGTCGCCTCCTACATGCTCACGAAGTGCCAGGGATTGACCCGCTTCCCGTGGCTCGGCTATACGGCGGCCCGCCATCACGATTACACCCACGCGGACGGGAAAGCCCCGGGCGCGGATGGCGTGGACGGACAGCGGATTCTACGAGACATCTGCCGCTGGCACGTCGAAGAGTTCGCCTACCTGTTGGCCAAGCTGAAATCCATTCCGGAAGGAGAAGGCACGCTGCTCGACCATTGTTGTCTGGTCTATGCGCACGAACACGCCGAGGCCAATCCGCACAAGAATCATGGCCTGGGGTTGATTGTCGCGGGCCACGCCGGCCGGCTGGCGACGGGGCTGCATTCAAGAGTTGAGGGAACTTTCGGCGATCTGTATTTGACGCTGGCCGATGATGTGATGAACGCCGGCCTCGGCAAGTTCCCGACCGCGACGAAGAAGCTGAGCGCGATATTGGTGTAACGATGTCAGAAAGCACCAGAGAGCGATGTGGGCATTGCGGAGCGCCGCTCCTGCCGCGGCGGCGATTCTGTGTCGCCTGTCTCGCGCAAGTTCCCGGCGTCCCACGCCCACCGAAAGACAAACTGGCCGAACTCATGCGCCAGATCCCTTCCACTCATCGCCCGGACAAGACGATGGTCTTTGTCCCGGAGCTTCGCGAAGCGCGGCTCAAGCGTGAGCGACGCAACCGGCGAGCGTTCATCGTCGCAATGGCAAGTTGCGCCATCCTGGCCATCATGGCATTCACGGTCTGGCGCGCGCATGAGCGCAAACAGGCGCAGGCTCAGGCGCAATGGCGCGAATTGATGGCGCGCCGTGAACTTGATCTCTACGCAAAAGCCCTCGAAATCTTCCACGCCGACTTCGAGCGCTACCCTACCGCAAAAGAAGGACTCGGCGCGCTTGTCAGACAACCCTCTTCACTCGCCGGTTGGCGCGGCCCATATATCGAGGGCGATTATTCGGTGGATCCCTGGGGCAATGAGTATGTCTACCAAACCTTCAATGACGGGACTGGCTATATCCTTTCCTCCCATGGACCAGAGGGAGAAGCGGCTGGACGCGCTTTTCTGCAAGTCCATTCGGAAACGTCTGGGTCAGGCGTGGCTCCAAAACCCTGACGCGGCGCCTTTAGTTTGGCGCCTTGACCTCCGCCATCGGGGTTTAATAAACTTCCTGTAGATAGTGAGTGTAGACAGAGACGATGGAGGAAATTGCTCTATGGCCGCGGAAACAATCACTTTGCCTGAAAAGAAGATTCGCTGGACGCCGCGATTGATCAACCGGTTGCGCGGCAAGCGCACTCTCGCCGAGTTTGGGTCGTTGCTGGGCGCGCCTAAAAACACAGTGTGGCGTTGGGAAGCAGGGAAATCGCAACCCGACGATACCTACGCCGAGCGCCTTTCGGAACTCGCCGAGCGCGAGCATTTTCTCAAGGACTGGAATCTCGTCGGTTCGATGACGCTGCTCGATGATCTGGAGAGCGCGAAGGCTGAGATCGCCGAGATGTTCCGCCAATCGCTTGAGCGAAGCGCCCGTCAACTCGCTGAGTAAAGCCATGTCACTTTACGTTACTGATACCCACCCTCTCGTCTGGTACGCGACCGGTAAACATCGCCAACTCTCCAGGAAAGCTTTGCGCGCCTTCGATGCGGCCGATCGTGAGGATGCCTTGGTCTATGTGCCTGCCTTCGTGCTGTGGGAAATCGCGATGCTGCTCAAGGTGGGGCGCATCGCGCTAGTGGAAGATTACCGTGATTGGGCTGAGCGTCTCGTGGCGCAACGCGGGTTTGACCTGGCTGATTTCAGCGTCGAGGTTGCGACCGAAGCTTATTACTATCCGTTTCCAGATCCGTTCGATGGTGTAATCGCCGCGACGGCCAAGGTCATGGATTTGCCCCTGATTACGAAGGATTTGGAGATCGGCGAGTCGCGGTTGGTGGAGGTTCACTGGTAAACATTACGCGCTGAGCGGTCTATAAGTCTCATCGTTCTCCGGGCGTTCGATAAACAGCGCCTCTCAGGCTCTTCTCAAGGGTCATAGAAGATTTGAGCGCTGGGCTTTGCCCGCCGCAGATCGGCGAGACCTTTCTCAGTCACAGTGGTTCCTTTCAAATCCAGAACACGCAGCGCCGGCCAGGAGGCTAACAGCGGCGCAGCGTCGTCACCTAGCCGCTTGCATCCTTGCAGCCCCAACCGTTCAAGCTTGTCGAGCGTCTTTAGTTTCTCCAGCCACCGCGCAGAGACCGGCATCCCATCGAGCCGAAGCTCGCGCAGTTCTTTCAGCGTCGTGATCGAGTCCAGGCCCAACTCGGTCAGGCTGACGGCCCACAGACCGGAATCCGTGCGCTGCGATCCGCCCAGGCTCAGCGAAGTCAGGCCGGGGAATTGCCGCAGAGCTTGCAGACCAACGTCGGTGAGCTTGTTGCCGCCGATCACCAATTCCTTGAGGTTCGGAAGTGAGGTGAGACGATCCAGGCCGACATCCGTGATCTGCGCGAACCCGACGTCCAGCGATTCGAGTGTGGTGACATTCGCAAGGTGTTCCAACGTCGTGTCGGTGACTTTTGTGCCACGCAGATTCAAGCGCTTCAAATGCTTCCAGTTTTTCACCGCCGCCATTCCCTCATCAGCGATCTGCTCGGCGTAATAGAGATTTAGATCCACGATGCCCGGCGCATTTTTCAATTGCTGCAGGCCGCGGTCCGTAATGCGAGTCAGTGACAAATCGAGATGCGTGAGGTAAGGCAACGCGGCAAGCTGCGGCAGATCGGAGTCGGTGACCCAACTCGACCGCAGGTCAACGCCGGTGATGCGTCCCGCCCGGTCGCGTGTGACCACGCCGCCCGCTTCAGCGATCCAGTCGGAGCCGGTGATTGATAGTCGCGCGGTCAAGCGAGACGTTTGTAGTACCGCCTTCAGGCGGAAGGGCCTGGTAGCCGGGTCATTCCGCCTGAAGGCGGTACTACAAACAGCGGTACTACAAACAGCGGCACTACAAACAGCGGCACTACAAACAGCAGTTATCATCAGCATCAAGAGCAGAGATTTCATGCGCTAACTCCTCCTGCGATTCGACAGCGATGAATCACGATCGAAGATAATCCGGCATGCAGGCAAGGCGGCTTTCAACTGCTCGTATCCCTTCTCCGTAACCATCGTGTGGTAGAGGTTGACCAACTTAAGGTTCGTCATGGATTGGAGCGCCGCAACGCCGGCGTCGGTGATGTCTGTCGTATCGAGCCGCAGCTCCCGCAGGCGTGGAAGCTCCTTCAGCAGTTCGAGGGTCTTGTCGTCAACTGAAGTATAGTCGAGATTGAGCGCGACCAGATTCTTGAGCGATGCGATGGCTGCGGCGCCAGCAGCGCTTGTGCGGGTACGGAACAGTTCCAGCCGTTCCAGGTTTGCGAGCGGCCGCAGGTAATCGAGCCCTTTGTCAGTAAACCGGGTATGGTTCAACGAGAGTTCCTTCAACGTTATGATCGCTCCCAGGTGTTGCAAGCCTTCGTTGCCGGTATCAGTGCTGTCGAGGTCGAGCGTCCGCAACCGCGCAAGTTTGCCGAGGTGTTTCAATCCGTCATTGCTTATATCCGTCGAACTCAACAGCAAGTGTTCGAGGCTTGGGATCTCGGCGATCTGCCGGAGTCCTTCGGCGCCGATGGGCGCTCCCGTGAGGTCTAACTTGATAAGGGCCGGCAGCCCCTTCAGGCTTGCCAGTCCGGGGCCACGCGCCAAAGTGCCTGCCAGACGCAGTTCTCGAAGCTGCCGGAGATTCGCCAGGGGCCCCAGCCCGTTGTCGGACACGGTCGTGTGATTGAGGTTCAAGGATTTCAGTCCCGTCAGCCCCTTAAGCGCGGCCAGCCCAAGATCGCCAATCTCCGCTGCTTCAAGGTCGAGATTTTCCAGCTCGGTCAGCGACGCGAGATGCGATAGCTGGGCGTCGCTGACGCCGGTCGTGGCCAGAGAAACGGTTCGCAATTGACCGCCGGAAAGCTCCGCTTTTCCTCCGAGGGCCTTCACCCATGCGGCGATGGCTTCGGCGCCGGTTCCCGCCGGACGCTCCGTCGCAGCGCTTTTCACTCGCGCCGTCCGCGCGTTCACGAAATCGACCTTGCAGTTCGGCGCGGCGCCGCGAAACGCCTCTATCCCCGCGCCGGTCACCCGGCTGTAGCGAAGATCGAGACTGATCAATTCTTTCAGCGCGCCGAGCTTCGCCAAACCCGCATTGGTCAGGCGGCTTCGGTAAAGATTCAGCTCTCGCAGATGAGTCATCCCAGCAAGCGCATCCACCGATCCGTCGGTGATCTCGGCGCCCAGCAGGTTCAGCTTTCGCAGCGCGGTCAGAGCGCGCAAGCGAGCCAATCCGGCATCCGTGATCTTCGCGCCACTAAGATCCAGCTCTTGTAGTTGTGTAAGTCCGCTTAGGTATTTGAGGCCGTCGTCAGTCACCAACGTATCGCGCAGATTGAGCCGCCGCAACTCTTTCAATTCCGCCAGACCCTTCATCCCCTCGTCGGTAAAGGGCGTGAGACTCAGATCGAGCGACTCCAACTTCGCCAGCGGCGCCAGGCTGAGCTTCACGACCCGGCACTGCGCGCAACGAAGCTCTTTCAGTTGCGTCAGCGCGGTGAGATGAGCCAGCCCTTTGTCCTGCACGTTGACATTGGTCAGGAAATGCAGGCTGAAGTGAAGTTTTTCAAGGTTCTTCAGCCCGGCGAGAAATTTCAATTGCTCGTTCGCGTCGAGCCGGCTCCCCGCTCCCGGATTCCAGATCGGTCCCGGCAGGTAAAGCTCTTTCAAACCGACGATCCCGCCGATCTTTTCCAGATCCTTGGGATCGATGAGCGTGCCTGTCAGATCAATGCCGATAATGCGAATATCGCCAGCGGGCAGTCGCAAGAGGTCTCCGAAGGGGCGGCGGGCGCCTTCCCCGCCGCTACCTTCAAGCCCGCGGCTACCTTCAATGAAGACGCGGCCTCCCTGGCGGATCACCCATTCGGCGATTTCCCGCTCGGCCGTCTGCGCAGACGCAATTATGGAAACGCCGAGCAATAGCGTCATGTTCAGGAGGGCATTCAGCAGGCAGCTCGTCAGGATCTTTTTCATCTTTCCTCTCCGGGACTGGAGAATCCGGGGCCGCCGGTTCCGGTCACTTACCTATCGGCAAAAAGCGCCAATCTACTTCCGCCCCTGCCCGTACAAAATCGCGCCCGGTCGCGCGCCGGTATGCCGTCCGCGTTCGAGTACGACTTTGCCGTTGACGATGACGTACTCGACGCCTGTCGCGTACTGGTGCGGCTTTTCGAAAGTGGCGTTGTCAATGATGGTGTCGGGATTGAAGATCGTCACATCCGCCCACTGCCCCGGACGCAACAATCCACGGTCGTAGATGCGAACCTTCGCGGCGTTGGCCGAAGTCATCTTCCGCACAGCCTCTTCGAGTGAAATCAACTTCTCTTCGCGCACGTATCGGCCCAGCACGCGCGGGAATGTGCCGTAGTAGCGCGGGTGCGGATGGCCGGCTCCCAGCGGTCCTTCGATCTTGACGGCGCTGCCGTCCGAGCCGATAGAGACGAACGGTTGCTTGAGCGCATAACGCATGTCTTCTTCGGAGTGATGAAAGTAGATGGTTGCGACCGAGCCGTCGTTCTCCGCCAACAGATCGAACAACACGTCGAGCGGCGGCTTGCCCGTCGCCTTGATGACTTCGCTCATGCGCTTACCTTCAAACGGCTTGTACATCGGATTTTTAAGCGTCACCAGCAGCATCCCGTCCCAGCCGCCGGTCGCGGTGTAGTGGTTGTACCAGTCTGAACCGGGAATGCCATTGAGGATCTCGCGTTCCAGACGCGGGCGAAGCGCGGGGTCTTTGAGGCGCTGAATCATTGCCTTGGCGCCGCCTTCATGCGCCCAGGGCGGGATAATGCTCGCCAGATTGTTTTGCCCCGCTCTGTACGGATAGACGTTCGCTTCGACCAGTTGGCCTTGCGCGCGGGCGTTCGCAAGCATCGCGACCAGGTCCGGCATTTTGCCCCAGAGTTTGTGCTCGGCGATCTTCAGGTGGATGACATCGACCGGGATGCGCGCGCGGCGGCCAATCTCCATCGCTTCGGAGACTGCCTTGAACACCCCCTCGCCTTCGGTGCGAATGTGGGTCGAATAGATTCCACCGTATCCGGAGGCGACTTCGCACATCGCCACCAGCGTGTCGGTGTCGATCCAGACACCGGGCGGGCCGCTCAAAGAGCTGGCGACGCCGAGCGCGCCTTGTTCCATCGCCTCGCGGACAACGGCGCGCATGCGATTTAATTCATCTCCGGTGACCGGGCCGGCGCGATTGCCGTGGACGCTTGTCCAGACCGTGCTGGAGCCTAGATACGACCCGACGTTGGTCGAGACGCCGCGCCGCTGCAGCTCGGCGAAGTAGCTCGAAAAATCCCTCCAGCGCTCGGAGGGCGCGGCCGAGCCTCCTTCGCCGAAGATCATCGAAGTCACCCCCTGGCGCGCCATGCTTTGAGCATCGCCGTCCTCGATGACCGTGTCGTCAGAGTGGTTGTGAATGTCTATGAAGCCGGGAGCGACAACAAGGCCCGCGGCATCCACTATAAGCGTGGGTGTAAGCGTGGCCGCCTGTGTGGCGGGGCGATTGGCAAGCCTGCCGATCGCAACGATCCTGCCGTCACGCACGCCGACATCTCCCACGAACGACGGATTGCCCGTGCCATCGACGATGCGGCCGTTGCGGATGATCAGGTCGAATTCCGCCCGCTGGCCGATGGCGCTCCACACCAAGGCTATGATCAATGTGAGTACGAACAGGGCGCTTTTCATGAAGTAGCATTCCTTATCAGTATGGGGCGTTACGCGCGCCGCATTAATAGCGCGCAGCGAGCGTTGCGCCACTTCTGGCTAAACCAATTGACAGGACAGCCTTTGCTAAGTAGGATGCGTCGCAGACGTGGTTTGTAGAATCTTTCCTGCATGTCTGCGGGATTAATCTAACAACTGAGTCAACACTTACGGTTAAGTCAACTTTGCGGAGATGTCTGTCTATGAACAGAGTCGATCTTGAGCAAAGCGCGACGAGACCCGGGGCGCATTCCCCAAACGAAGCTTAGGTTGCGCGGGGGATGCGTCTATAAAGCGGTCCTATATTTTTATCGTTGTTATCAGGAAGAAAAACAGAAGTAAGCCTCGGCAGCGCCTGCAAGCGTTGCCGAGGTTCGGCAATACAACCTCCGACGCATTGCTGCGCAAAGGATGCATAGTCTAGCCTTGTTCATCCTACTGCAAAGCCCTGCGCCGGCTCAATCAATAATCAATCAATCATAACGCCTCGACTTCATGGCTGAGGTAATGGACGACCGCCGGAAACGCGCGATGGTTCCTGGCGTTTGCTCCTGTCAGCCTCGATCTTCCTTTCGATAGCCGCATCCGCCGCGAGACGCGCGGCGGTCCGCCACCCATTCTTACAAACAGCGTAACTCTCTCGATCAAATCGAAAGGACTATTCTTCATGCATTTGAAATGGAAAAGCGCCTTGATTGCCATCACCTTATCTTTAGCCTTCTCCGCCGCGCGAGTCTCCGCGCAGGAGGCGTCCGCGGGCATCTCCGTGACCGACAATGACCCGCGCCTCAACGTTTACCACAACATCAAGAAGATGGGCGCCGTCGGTGACGGCGTAACCGACAACTCGGCGGCGCTCCAGGCCGCCATCAATGCCGGCTACGCGGTGGTGATCCCGGAGGGGACATTCAATTTCTCGACGACACTCAAACTCAAAAAAGACAGCGTCATCGTCGGCGCCGGCAAACGGTCGGTGCTGCGCTACACCGGCGCGGGCGTCGCGTTGCGCGAGCCGGAAGGCAGCTACGTGAACGGATACGACAACATCAAGCTGATCAACTTCACGCTCACGACAAATTCCAACTCGCAGGCCGGGATTGAACTGACGAACAACTACCAGGTGACGATGGACGGACTCTTCATCAGTGGCGCCCTGAACGGTTTCCGCACCGCCGGCATTCACATCATCGGCGGAACGCAAGCCACCAACAGCGCCATCATTCGGATCATCAACGGCGAGATATGGTTCTGCGCGGGCGACGGCATCCGGGTGAGCGGCCCGGGCGGCGCCGCGGGGTTGTGGATCGAACGCAACCACATCAGCGGCAACGCCTACGGCGTCAACCAGACGATCCCGAGCGGCAGTTACCCCGCAACCAACTTCCAGATCAAGAACAACGTCATCGAGGGCAACACCGCTGGCGCGATCAACGCGGAGGTGCTTTACGCCTCGTCCATCACCGGCAATTACTTTGAAAGCTCCGACGGCGCGACCGCGCCGCTGGTGCAGATCGCCAACCGGGGCTTCGCGCAGGGCATCAACATCTCCGAGAACCTCTTCGGCGGAAAGAGCGCGGCCTATAACATCGATATGAACGGGCCGGCGGACGTCACAGGGGTCATCGCGAACAACATCTTCATAGGGGCCTCGGTCGCGGCGATCCGAGCCAACACTGCGCGCGGCCTGATCATCGAGAACAACACTATCGAACCAGGTATCCCGACCGTTGTCGTCTTGGGCCAGGGCTCGCGCTCAGTCTGGATCAAGGATTTCAACAACGCCTCTTACATCTCCGGCGGAGGCTCGACGCAGCCAAACCTGACCGTCGGCGGGCGTGTGATTGTGGGCAACGGAGCCTCGCTCAGAAACAACGGCGCTACGATGGAGACCAGGACTGCGAACGGGAACGGTTACGCGCCGCACGCCGCGCTCTCCTTCAAGCAAGCCGCCGGGCCGACCTGGACGAGCGGTCCCGGCGCTCCCGTTGGCGCGTGTGTGACGGGCAGCCTCTACAGCCGCACGGACGGCGGGGCGAAGACGACACTATATGTGTGTGAGAGAGGGGCTTGGACGGCTAAGTAATCGTTGGCCTTCGGTTTCGTTAGAAACAAGCTGACGCCGGATCAGTACCGCGAGCGGTAGCGAGCGTGGCTCCATCAAGAGACCGCTTCGATAAGCCACGCTCGCTACCGCTCGCGGTACTGATCCGTACACCCAATCGCAAACCGATCTAGTGTCCGGCTTACGCTCTGACCATTATCGCGCGCGCGGAAAAGCCAAAATCCACCCTTGGTAAAGTTCATTGACCTCAGAAAACGGCTTATTGTCGCTAGTGTAAAGGATCGCGCGGTGCTCGAAAAGGTTCTTGGGAATCGCGAGCTTCCTTGGCTGGCGCGGCTGCGATCTCGCTTGTGGCCGTTGTTCCCAGCCAGCCGGCAGCGGCGCCCACAGGATCGTTACAGAAAAAGTCCGCCGATACGGGCGCAGTGATTGAACCGCTTTTCCGAACGGTGTATCGCTTGTCTCTAGAAGCTTGTTCATCTCGGCGGTCAGCCGGCCTGGCACGTACCAGTTGTCGGCCTCAGTAAGGACATGGCCGCCACAGCGCAGTTCGACTCGCCGATACTTTACTTCGTCGGCGTCCGTCACCTGAAGCCGCTGCAGTTGCTCGGCTGTGGGAGCCTTGTCCACGCCTTCGACCAAGCGCGCGACGATTCTGGGATCGTCCGCCATTTTGTGATCGCGGCACCATTTTTCAAGGCTCCGCGTTGCGCTTGGACTGGCCAGAATGTCTGCGTTCAGCGTCTGCATAAGCGCGAGGATCTCCAACCGGGATTCGAATGTATCGAACCAGGTTGAGGACGCTTGGGCAAATACCAGCAGTGGCGCCGACGCCAACAGGGCGCCGATCACGGCTAATCGAGACACACACCACAGCCGAGCGCGTGATACGAGACTGCTTGCATTCATAGAAAAGGCGCCTCCAGGCCGGACTAAATCAGACCAAATAACATTGGTACACAGGTTCAACCACGGGGAGCACGGAGCGCCACGGGGAAAGACATTAACCATAGCCATCCCCCTGGCGCCCCGTGCTCCCCGTGGTTGAACCTGTCCCAATCTTTGCTGTTTCGATTTAGATTGCAAGCGGCGAAAGAGCTTCTCACTATCATCCCTTTGATTCCGACTCCATCATCTCCCACGGTATGGCGCCGAACTTATTGAGCGCTGTCTGGCGCAGCAGGTCGAAATAAAGTTTGAGGTGCGCTTCTCTTGACCACCACCGCAGGAAGGCTTGATACCCCCGGTCGCCCAATTCCCCACGCAATTCAGGCTTATCCGCCAAACGGCGGATAGCCGCCAACAACTCCTCGTCAGTCCGGTAGACGAAGCCGCCACCACTGTCTTCAATGACTTCAGGCAACGCGCCCAAATCGCGCGCGATGACCGGCGTCTTACGCGCGAAGGCTTCAATGATGATGATGCCGAAGGTTTCGTAGGTGATCGAGGGCACAAGACAGGCCAGCGCGTGCGCGTAGAGCGCGCCCAATTCGCGTTGAGGCAACGCGCCTAAAAACTTGACGCGCGGGTTGGCCGCCGCCTGAGCGCGCAACGGCCCTTCGAAATTTCCGGCGCCGGCCACCAGAAGGTCGCAGTCGGTGACCTTCTCCCACGCTTCGATCAAGCTTTGCAGCCCTTTGATCGCTTCCAGCCGTCCGACGAAGAGAAAATAGGGGCGCTCCTGTGGGCGAGGGCTGGGGTCTTGCCAGTCGCGGTCGGCGCGGTCGGTGAAATAGGGCAGATGCCCAACCGGTTGCGGGAAGCCGCGTTCAGCGTGCATGCGCGCGGTGAAGCGGCTGGGCGAGACGAATTGATCAACGTGTTCGCTCGCCCGCGCCAGCATGTCCGTATAGCGCCAAAGCTGCGGCGGGCGTTTGGCCGCCAGCGCGCAGCGCAAACACTCGGGCTTTTCACACGCCCGGCTGTTGAACTTCCAGAGCACGTGCATGGGACAGATCAGCCAATGTTCATGCGTCGTGTAGAGTTTCACGGCGCGCGCCAGCGCCGATTCCATCTTCAGGATCTGCGGGCCGAGCAGAGAGATGTTGTGGAAATGGATCACGTCATAGGGCTTGCTGTCGAGCAGTTCGCGGATGCGCTTCTCTTTCAGCCAAGGCCGCCCGGTCTGTTGCGTCAGCAATGGCGAGAGCCACTTGTAACCGCTGCGCAGACCATGTGTCGTCACGTTCGGATGAGGCGCGAATTGAATCTCCGGCTCAGCCGGGTGTAACAAATGATAAGAATCAACGCAGTGGACGACATCGACCTGATGCCCGGCGTCGCCCAGGGCATGGCACAGGCGATAGAGATACATCGCGTCTCCGCCGAAACTGTAAGGCGGATAGAAGGTGGTCAGGTGTAGAAAGTTGAGCGGGCGATTCACTTTTTCACAGGCCGCAGTTTTTGTATCAAGGCCATCATCTGTTGCGCCGCCGCATCCCAGGTCAACCGGCCAGCGGCAGCCAGTCCGGCCTCGCGCATGCTTCGTTGCAGACTCTCCGACCCCAGAACACGAACCAGCGCCTCTTCCAATTCGACCGGATTGTGTGGGTCAATGTAGATTCCGCCGTCGCCCAACAATCCGGGCAATGGGCTGGCCTTCGTGGCGATCACCGGGCAGCCGCAGGCCGCGGCTTCGACAGCGGGCAACCCGAAGCCTTCGATCAGCGAAGGAAGCGCCAGGGCAGTCGCGCAATTGAGCAATGCGACCAACTCTTCATCGGGAAGGAATCCGGTGAAGATCACGCGGTCGGCGATTCCCTGCTCCTCGACCTGCCGTTTGATGACGCTGAAATAACTGTGGAAGACTTCTTTCTCATACTCGCCGACCATGATGAGCCGGATGTCTGAAAACGCGGGGCGCGTGGCAAGCCCGGCGAAGGCGGCGACCAGCGCCTCTAGATTTTTGTGCGGGCTGAAACCTCCGACATAGATGATCGAGCGTCGATCAATGTGGATACCGAGAGCGGCGAGACGCGGCGTGAGTCGCGCGCCAGGCAAGCGACGGAAGACCGGGTCGTTCGCCTCGCCGACGACAAAGACGCGTTCAGGCGCGAGCTTAAACCGCCGCGCGATTCCCTGTCGCGAGTATTCCGAGACGGTGACGATTGCGTCCGCCTGCCGGCGTCCCAACGCTACTTTCGCCCGCCAGAAGAGCCGCTGCAGCGGATGAGGCAGCGTCAACTGGGGATAAGTTTCGGCGATCACGTCGTGAATCATGACGATCTTCCTGGCGCGGCCGAAGACCGGCACATAGCTGTAGATCGTGGGAAAGAGCAGCAAATCCAGGTCAGGGTCGGACAATGCGCGGCTCATTTGCCACATATCGCCGAGCGAGCGATGGCCATTGGCGGAGGCCGCGACAGTGGCGGGAGCGACGGCGCGCACGAACCGCGCCTCGGCCCTCGGCGGCAGCGCCTCTGTCCCTTCGGGCGCATCGAGAAAAAAGGTGTAGCGATTCTCCGTATCCAGCCGCGTCAAGGCGCTCAGCAGAGCGCGCGCGTGGCGCCCATAGCCGCGATTGTTCTGCCAGCAAGTAGCGTCCACACCGATCCGCATGCAAATCACTCAATGGAAGGAGGACAAGGAGACAAGGGGACAAGGGGACAAGGAGACAAGGAGACAGTAGAACAGAAAAAGACTGCAGACGCCGAAAACACTCATTTCTTTTGCTAACCTTGTCTCCTTGTCTCCTTGTCCCCTTGTCCCCTTGTCCCTCTCTCTTTCCTCGACGCCTGTCTTCTTTGCGCTCTATTCATTTCCGAGTTGGCCTTTCGCTTTCGCTTTCGCCACCGCCATCCGGCAAATCCTGAAAGCGCCAGTGTCGCTCCCGAGATCATCGCCTCGCCCGGAATGGAGAGATGCAGAATCCTGGTCTGTTTAAGATCATCCTCGGTCGGAAGCGGGATGGGATATGGCCGCGCCTGCTCGACTACGCGGCGGATAGCTTCGATTACGACATCAGGGCGGTCGCTCTGGATGAAATGCCCGCTCCGTTCGGCGAAGAGATGAACGCTGTTCGGCGCGCGGCGAGCGAGGTCGGCTTGTAGCTCAAGATGAGCTTGCGACGTTTCCTTAGACGCATCTTTCGGCGCGGGAGTGATTATGGTCAAGGGAACATGCGGCAGCGGAGCGGCTTCGCGCAGTTGACCGGCGCTCGCCAACAAATCCACGCGTTCGCAATTGCCCCCTTGGTTGACATGCCTGTAACCTCCCTGCTGTCCCGGCGGCAGGAGCGCGGCGTAGCGGGAGTATTCTTCCTCGCTTGAGCTGTCAACCAATACGATCCCGGCCACCTCATTGGGGTATTGGCTGGCAAAAAGCCTGACATTGAGGCCGCCGAAAGAATGCCCGACCAGCACGTAGGGCGCGGGCAGGCCGGCCTTGCGCAACAAATCGCGCAACTCCTCCACGATCTGCCGGCTTGTGCGCAGTTCCTGCGGGCGCGCCGATCGCTTACCGCCTTGTGGCAGTATCCTGGAGCTGCTGCCCAGGCCTGCCCGGTCGTAAGTGAAGACGCGCGTGAAGACGGCGACGTCAGCAACAACACCGCCCCAAGTCTCCATCGCCTGACACAGGCCGGCTTCCATCACGACTGTCGGGCCGCCCGTCCCTTGATCCTTGTAATGGAAACGGTAATCGCCCATTGGGACAGTGCGTTCGATGACTGCCGGTTTGCTGGAACTGGCGACTTGCCCGGTCGCCTGGCCGCGGCCACTCGGCGCAACCAGAGCCCCCAAAATCACCCCCCCTAACACCATCTGTAATACTTTCAAATTCCCTCCTGCTGGAGCGGGCGCGGGACAATCGCAGCCTGCGCTTATCAAAGAGCTCTCGCCTGCAAGCCGAAGAATTTCAGCCGACCTGGTTTGGAAATATTCCGAACCGGAATCGCGTGTGAGGAGCTCCAGTCAGTCTCGTGGGTCGGAAGAGATTGCGGCGTCGAGTTGGCAAGGTAACGTGGGGACAACTGTGCGAACGCCACCGCCGCATTCTACATCAGGCGCCGTGTTTAAAACAGATTTTCCTATCGGGATCGGATGACTGGCAGGTCTACATTTAACCCTGGACAGCGCTAGGCCAAGTCGAAGAGAGATTACGGAAAAGACGGAAATAACGGAACACACGGAAAATTTTCTGGGTTTTTCCGTGTGTTCCGTTATTTCCGTCTTTTCCGTAATCTCTCTTTTCCTTCATTACTGATTCACCACGGTTAAGTGTGGAGCTACCGGATGACTAATCCAGCCAAACTTCAGGGAATCTCGTAGAGGCTCCAATGAGGGCCAGGCAACGCGATCGGTAAGTCGAGAGGCGTATCGGCCGGCGAAAGCACCAGACGAAAATCATACTTCCGCCCAAGCTCCCGCCATTCGTCGCGCTTACGCGTCTTCCAGACTTCGCGCCAGACCGGGGAAAAGAGGCTCACCCGGCCGCCCTGGGAGATGCGGTTGATTCGATCCCGGTCGGCATAGTCAACGCCATACAGGTCACGCGTCATCGTTCCAATCTTTGACGACAGGCTTGGCATGTAGGTCATCAGATATAAGGATTCCAGTTCCATGAGCACCGGATGATTAATCCTCGGCTGAAGCTTGGTTTGCGGCATAATCGCCGGAAGGATCATCTCGTTGGGACGCGCATGCTTAACCAGCCACTGGCTCAACTCGCGATCATATTGCGAAACCATGTCCCAGCGCGGCATGTTCGTAAACACTTCGTTCTGAGAGCTTCTCGGCAACGCCGCCAAACTCGACACCAGGCAGGCGCACAAAAGCGCGACTTGTCCCCAACTAATTCTCAGCAGCCAATGCAAGGCCGCAGGCTGACGCGTCTCTGATGATTCCTGCCACTTGCCTTCTTGCCGGCCTTCTATCCACATCCATTTCAAAGCGCTCAGGTTCAAAGCGCTCAGGCTGAGCGCCAGGCTGCAAATTAGAAAGCTGACCAGAAGGGATCTCATCAGTGGAATCCAGCTCGCGCCAAGCTGTGTCGCGCCGCCTATGGCCAGGGTCACGCCGCCTATGGCAAGAATAGCGGCCAGACTCATCCATCGTCGCCGAGGCTGCTTCCGGTACGCGTAAAAATCCATGGAGAGGAGCAGCCCCCACATGACATAGAGCGTCTCCGGACGGCGATCGCTGAAGGCGCCAATTACCGCAATGAAGATCAGACCCGCGATCATGACTGTCGCCAATCGCTTCGCCCGTTCATCCATGGCCGCTTGGGCGCCGGCCATGGCCGCCACTGTAACGGGCACAAGGAGCAGAGTCGTGAAGTTGGCGAATCTGTACGGCATGGACATTTCAATCGGAGCGGGAAGCGCGCCCATCCAATATTGAAGCGCCCAGGCTCCATAAACGTAGAGCGACGCGATCCCGCTTAGAGAGAGAAGCCATAAGCAAGTTTGACGATTCGGCCCGGCTGAGTTTGCGGCCTCTGGCCGCTTCGGAGTCCACAACAAAAGCAATCCTATAACGAAGAGGGCGACCGGGCCGACCGAGTAGGCAAACCACCAGAGCGGCGCCAGCCGGCGATGAACATCGGTCGTCGACGTAAACTGCCGATGGATCAACTCGCCATCCGCTTGGGCATTCCCAGGCTGAGCCTGATAAGGCGGAACGGCGCCGGAGTCGTCCGCGCGAATGAAAATGACGAGCGCGAGCGCCGCGCAAACGGCGAGGCCCAAACCGATGCCGCGCAGCAGCCGAGCTTTCTCCTTCCAGGAATGTAGTTCGCGCGAAAATAGGAGATAGGCGCCGCTCCAGGGCCAGATCAACAGCGGCATCACCGGATGGAGCGAGGGGAGCAGCCCGAGCATCAGCCCGCCCGCTCTCCATGAACGCGCCAACAACAACACGACGATCAACATCGCCGCATGCAGGCCAAGATGCCCGTTGCTGTTGCCATTCGGAAAGACCCACATCGGGTAGATGCCTCCAAAACGGAGCGCGACTTCCATCACTGTCACGGTGGCGGCAAGGTGCCCCCAGAGCGGCCGTCGCGTGAGCAAAACAGTCAGAGCAAAAGGCGCAAACGAGCTGGAAAAGAGAAACAGGAAATTGCGCGCGGCCGAGATCGCGAGCGGCGCGGGTTTAATCGCCCATACGCCTCCCGCCAGATAGTGAAACAGGTTGTACGCCTTCTGGTAATAAATCTGATGCGGATGCCCCGGTGGGTATTGGATTGCGCCAGCGATGATCTGAGCGGGCGCAAGCGCTTCGTCAAACACGATCCCGTTGATCAATATCTGAACGATGCTGTAGACGCTCCAGACAATCGCGCCAAAAATCAACATGCGCCCATCGGTTACGTCTTCTCCTCCAGCCCAAAACAAACGGACAGCCGATTTATACGCGGTCATGAAGGTTTCGGCCCTCGCCTTCTGAACTCTCTCTTCAGACGAAAGATGCCAATGAGTTGGTAGATGCAGATCAGAAAGAGCTTTGAGATAAAGAAGATCGTGGTGCTGCCGATCTTCCGCGCGTAATGATGCACCGGAACTTCGAGTATTTTGTATCCGGCCTGATGCGCCCGGACGACGAACTCAGCCGTGAAGAAGGACATATGTTTGACCTCCGGCGCGACCTCCTCGGCGACACTGCGCCGGATCAGCCTGAATCCGGTATCCATGTCACGGTACGGGAGTTTGAAAAACAGCCGCAACAGCAAGTTGTACCCCCACGACAGGAAGACGCGGTAGAACGGGTCCTTGCGCGGGCGCTTCATTCCCAAAATCACATCATAGGATCGGCGATAAGGTTCGAGCCTCCAAAAATCAATGGCGGCGAACTGATAATCGGAGTCCACAATGAACAGCCAGGGTTTGGTGGCGTGCGCGATGGCGTCGCGCACGGCTTCCTGATAGCCCTTCCGCTCATCGCTCATAAACAGCTTGATCGGCAGTTCCTCTTCCAATCGCTCCAAAACCACCTTGGTGTCGTCGGTGCTCCCGTCCTCGGCGACGATCACTTCCAATTCCGGCACCCGGCTGGCGAGTTCCGCGATGTAATTACGCAAGGTCTGCTCGATGATGAACGACTCGTTATAAACCGGAAAAACGAGCGAGATTCCGCCTAACGCGGGATCGGCGGGGCCACGATGAGGAGCGTCGCCTGGCGCGCGCCTCTGGGACGTCTTCGCGGGCGGTTGCCCTATCTCGGGAAAGCTCGGTTTGGCTGACATCATTCGGTTCTCCTCCAAAAATCAGTTTGTAGTCCCGCCTTTAGGCGGAAGCGTCCGCTGCAGATTCATTCCGTGATACGGAACGCTTCCGCCTAAAGGCGGGACTACAAACGCCGACTGCCCACTGCCCACGGCGCCTGCCCGCTGGCCCAGAGCGATTCGAGGAGTTGCTTTTCGCGCAACGTATCCATCGGCTGCCAGAACCCGGTGTGACGAAACACCATCAACTGCTCGTCCGCCGCCAGCCGTTCCAGCGGATCGCGCTCCAGAATCGTTTGATCGTCGCTCAAGTAATCGAAGACGCCCGGCTCGAAGACCAGGAAACCTCCGTTGATCCAGCCCTCTCCCGCCTGCGGCTTTTCGGTAAACTCCGACACCCGATCCCCGTCCAACACCAATCCGCCGAAACGCGCCGGCGGGCGCACCGCGGTGATCGTGGCCAGTCGTCCGTGCTTGCGGTGAAATGCGACCAGCGCGCCGATATCAATATCGCCCAGACAATCTCCGTAGGTAGCCATAAAGGTCTCCGCGCCGATGAATCTTCTGAGGCGCAAAATGCGCCCGCCGGTCATCGTGTCCAAGCCGGTGTCAATCAGGCCCACGCGCCAATCAACGCTGTTCGAGTTGATCACCTCGCGTGAGCCGCACCGCAGATCAATGAAATAGTCACTGTGATGCGCGAGGAATTTGTCGAAGTATTCCTTGATCATCTCGCCTTTGTAGCCGCATGCCACCAGGAAGTCTTTGTAGCCGTGGCTGGCGTAGATATGCATGATGTGCCAAAGGATGGGCTTCCCGCCGATCTCGACCATCGGCTTGGGACGAACCGAGGTCTCTTCGGCGAGCCGCGTGCCTCGTCCTCCAGCCAGAATGATCACTTTCATGATTTAAACAACCTTGGGAGTCGGGATGGGGATGATGAAGCGCCCGCCGCGTTCACGATACTCCTGCTGCTGCCGCATGATCTCTTCGGCGAAATTCCAGGCGAGGATCAACACATAGTCCGGCCGGCGTTCAATCAGCGTTGACGCTGGCAGCACCGGAATGCGCATTCCCGGAGTATAGAGGCCGACCTTGAGCGGGCTTTTATCGACTGTGTAAGGGAGGAGGTCCGTGGTAATCCCACAATAGTTCAGCAGGGTGTTGCCTTTTGCCGGAGCGCCATAACCCGCAACCGTCTTTCCTTCTCGTTTCAATTCTTCAAGAAGGTCGAGGATATCGCGGCGATTGGCGGCGACGTCGGCGGCCAGTTTCTCATAACGCGCAAGATCGCTCATTCCCGCGCGGCGCTCATCCTCGACCATACGCTCGATCTCCACAGAAAAAGAGGGCGCGCGCCGCTCGTATCGCTCACGCAACCCGGCGTACATGCGCAACGTGCCGCCATGCACTGGCAAACGATCTAGGTGTACGATTACCAGCCCGGCCGCTTCGCACAAATGTTTGAGCGAAGTGACGGAGAAGTAACAATGGTGCTCGTGATAGACCGTGTCGTACGCCATCAGGTCGATCAGGTCGCGAAGGTAAGGAACTTCGATGATGACCAGGCCGTCCGCGCCATGCTCTGAAGCCAGCAGGCTGGCGCAACCGCGCAGGAAATCCCGCGTGTCGTCCACGTGCGCAAGGACGTTGTTGCCGATGACAGCACGGGCTGGCCCGTAAGCCCTTCGAACCTGTTCGGCGGCGTCGGGGTCGAAAAACTTGTTGACCGTCTCCACGCCACTGGCGCTGGCGATCTCGGCGATGTTGCTCGCCGGCTCGACGCCGAGCGTCTTCACTCCATAAGGCTGGAAACATTTCAACAGGCTCCCGTCATTGCTGGCGATCTCCACCACCAGGTCGTCGGCTTTAAGCTCGAGCGTCTCGACTACGGCGCGCGCGTACTCGCGGTTGTGCGCGGCGATGGTCTCCGATGTGCCGGTGACGTAGATGTAATGACGAAAGAGAAACTCAGGATCGATCACGTCCAGAATCTGGACGAGCGAGCAATCCTCACAAAGATAGACGTCGAGCGGATAGCGCGGCTCATCCATCTCGTCCATGAGGTCGTCAGATTTGAGAAAGGAATTCGCCAGCGGTTGGGGGCCGAGAGATAAAAACCGGTGGAGCCGCTGACCACTGCAAGCCCGGCACGTTGTCCTCTTGTGGTGAATCATATATTTCAGCCCCTCGGCGTCGGCTCCAGATGCGGGTTCGCGGCGCTTGCAGCCTTGAGCGGAGGAACTTTCATCTCCCGCCGCCACCGTTTCGAGAAACGGAAAGCGAGGAGCGAAGCGAAGAACTCCCAACAGGTTTCCATGCGAACGTGGGAAAGCCCGTTGCCGCGCATCCGCCCGAAGACGTTGAGTTCGATAATCCGCACCCCCAGGTAGTGTGACTTGATCAAAATCTCCGGGTCGAGCAGCCATCCTTTGGACTGAAGGCGCAAACCCTCCATCAATTCACGCGGGAGAATCTTCGGATTCCCGTTGATGTCGATCGAGCCGATGCCCGGCCAGAGGAGCTGAACCATCAGGTTATAAACTACGGAGATGATCTTGCGCCGCAGTCCGTCCATTCGGAAACGCCGCCGAACTTTGGCCAGGACGTTGTCGCCGCCAGCGATCGCGGCCTCGAAGAGGCGGACCACATCCTCGGCGTCAACCTGGCCGTCGGCCGGAATGATTCCGACCCACGGCGCCGTGCAGACGGAAAGGCCGCAGAGCAGGCCGTGGCCGTAGCCCTGGTTCTGCTCGACGCGGTGAGGCGTCACCGACGGATTCTTCGCCGCCATTGCTTTGATGATTTCGCCAGTCTTGTCCCGCGAGCCGTTATCCACGGCGACCAGTTCCAAACGATATCCCGCCTTCTCAAAGGCGGCCAGCAATCTCGGAACGGTATAGCCGATGACAGCCTCTTCGTTATAGCAAGGCATGACGAGAGAGAGATCGGGTAATGTGTGTTGGTTCATGATAGGTCTATTCCATCCCGGTTTCCGCAATCCGGCCCGAAGAGCGCATCTCGCTGAGACTCGAACTCCCACGTGTAACGAATGGCGTCCGGGATGTTTGTCTGTGGCGCCCAGTCAATCAAACGCCTGAGGCGGTCTATGGCGACCGGCGCGTGGCTCATCTCTTCCGAGCGCGTGAGCAACGCGCCGAACAGTAGCATTTCATCGGGAATGTTCAAAATGTTCGCCGCCGTTTCGACGAATTGACGGACTGTGGTCAATCGTCCGGTCGCCAGGTTCACGATCTCGCCAGGCGCGGCCTGGCCTACGCCGAGACGCAGCAGCCCTTCAGCGACATCGGCGACGTACGTGAAATCCCGTTGCTGCCGCCCGTCGGTCAACTGAAGCGGCTGTCCGGTATGCGCGGCCTCAAGCAGCGCGGGCAACAACCGGCCTTCGTGTTCACCCGGGCCGTAAACGGTAAACAGTCGCGCCGTCACCCCTTTGATCTGATACGCGCGACAGCCACGGGCCAGCGCTTCCGTCCCAACGAGTTTGGATTTCCCATACAACGTCGTGGGATGCGGCAAAGAGTCCTCCGCCAAGTCCCCGCCGATTTCTCCATATTCCAAAGCGGAGCCGGTGTGGATCAAATCCTGCCCGCGCCACTCCTGATCACGGCATTCGGCGATGTCCTTGCACAATCTCCACGCCAAATCCGCATTGATGCGATAGGCGTCCGTCTCATCACGCTCCGAGCGATCCACTCCGTACCCCGCCAGATTGAAAGTGATCGACGGCCTGACGGCGCCAATCAGTTTCCGTAACGCCTCCGGACTATTCAGGTCGAGCTCAATAACCTCGCCTTGAATCCCGTACCCGGAGAAAATCTGTTCCGCGCGCGCGCTGTCGCGAACAACGAGGAAGAGGCTGGCCCCCTGCTGGCTCAAACTCCGCGCAACCCACCGCCCGATGAATCCCGCAGCGCCCAGCACGACGGCGCGAACTCCCCGGTAACAACTGTGAGAAGCCCCGGTGTGAGAAGAAGGATGGTCGGTCATTTGGGATTTGAGATTCGAGATTTGAGATTTGACATCGGTCATTGTTCCGGATTTGAGATTTGACATCGGTCATTGTTCCGGATTTGAGATTTGACATCGGTCATTGCTCCGGAAATCCCCTGATCTTCATTGGACATTGACAGGTCTGACTTTCGGGCAATGACCGATGTCAAATCTCAAATCTCAAATCTCAAATGACAAATGAAACTCTTCGTCGCGGCACTGAGATCACGGAGGTGTTAGCCCTGGGAGCGCACGCGGCCCGCGTGCTGGCTTGATAAGAGGACACGCTGCGATGAATGCTCTCGCTCATCAAGCCAGCACGCGGGCCGCGTGCGCTCCCAGGATTTACACACAAGCTTCAATTAAACCCTCGCGCCAACAGCTCACGCGCCGCGAGCGGCCCTTCAACCACTCTGAAACCTCCGCCGGTGATCGAGGGCCCCTCGATAATCCAAACCGGGCGGTCGGCATATACGTTGAGCGCCTTGGCGCGAACTTCGGGATTACGGTCCCAGGCGTAAACGGGCGCGTCCGCGCGAAGGTCCAGCGGATTGTAAATCGCGGCCGACGCGTAATCGGGATGCCGTTCTCCGCGTATCAACACCAGGCTCTTCCCGAAATCATATCGCCGGGCCAGGTAACGAATGTCCGGCCGCATTCTCAGATAGTGGTGGTACTTGTCGATCGCCCGCCAGGGAAAATAAGTGATCAACGTCAATGCGCAAAATGACAGAACCAATACGACGACTCTCGCGCCCTGCTTCGTAGAGCCGTCCCAGCCGAGATCGAGCTTACGTTCTAGAAACTGAATTCCTCGAACCGTCAGCGCCACGCACGGGACGAGCATGAGGTACCAGTAACGCGCCCCGAAATCCGGCCCGCCGCTGAACCAATAGAAGATGTGCGCGGTGAAAATCGCGGCGATTGCCGCCAGCAGCAGGTAATCGCGCCCCCGCGCCGCCCCGGCAAAGATCAGAAGCGCGATGAATATCAGTGATCCCGCGCTCCAGCCGAACAACTCGACGTTGATTGAGGTGATGTTAAGGTTGGAGTTGATCAAGACATCCGGCAAGCCATGCCCCGGATAAGGGTCTAAAGCCCAACCCAATCCGCGATCGGGGCCGAAGCCGAGCGCATTGGTTTTCGGACCATGGTATTTGTCGGTGTACGCCATGATCGGGAACTTTGTCGGGCTGCCGGTGAGCAGCTTGTTGTATGGCGCCGCCGCCGCGCCGACAACCAGGCAGCCCAGAGCGAACGCCGCTATTCCCGATACCTTCAATCGCCGTCCTCCAACGCCGATGACCCAAAGCCCTATCAATCCCGCAACGACCAACCCTTCAAGAGGCCGGATCAGGCTGACCATCCCGGCCGCGACGCCGCCCAGATGCGCCCATCCAAAAGCCCATTTGGCGTTGACACACGACCGCGCCCGCATCACCGCCACCGCGGCGGCAAGCGCGCACGTGAGCGTGAAGGTGTGAGTCATGAAATTCATAGCCATCAGGATGTGCCAGGGAGAGACGCACAAGAGGAACACGGTCAACCGCGCTGTGCGGCGGTCATAAAGCCCTCGCGTAAAGACGTAGGCGAGCAGAACGTTCAAGCCCGCCAACACGGGATTGACCAGCCACGCGGCGCCGAACAGAACGCCCAGCGCCAATATCGCCGGCCAGCCCGGCGGCACCGGGCAGAACCACCGGTCCGCCTCATAGGTCATCAAGTCAATGTTGAACGCCTCCGGAACCGGCGGAGCGGGCATCGCGAGCATCCCGTCCGCGAGATAGCGGGCGTGAAGCAAATAGACAACTTCATCGGGGATGTGCGGATGGCGCTCGTAGGAAAAGAAGCTCAGCGTTGCGGCCAACGCCGTCGCGCACAATGCGGCCAGCACCCCAAAGCGATCCACGCCGCCACGCGCCTTCGCTTCTTCCGCTTCTTCATTTCCCGCTCGCCCGAAAAGGTTTTCCAACTTCTTTCTCCATCGCGCCAACACTTCTTCGGGCAGAGCGCGAACCGCAAGCAGGATGTTGATCAGGTTGACGCCCTGCGCGAAAGCCGCGAAAGGCAACTCCATCAAATAGAGCCGCACGTCGCGCGATACCGTTGCGCTTGTCAGGAGGAAGACCAATCCGACGCCCAGAAGCTGCCAGGTCCTGAAATTCTTGCTCAACCACGGGCGAATGGACGGCCAGCGCAATCGAAGGCCAGCCAGCACAAGCGCGGTTTGCGCCGCCAAAAAGGCGAGCAGCCAGGGGCCGGAAGTGGAGGATTCGAGCAAGCGAGGAAGCGGGCGGTAGTGCTGATACCGGATGTTGTGCCCCGCATCGATCATCTGCAACGCCACAGCCTGTCCGACCAGCGCCAGCGCCAACCATGCGGCAAATCGATTCCAAGGCCCGAGCGCCGCGCATCCGAGAATGATCAACGCCACTCCCGCCGCAATCGGCAGGCAATATCCTCCGTGAAGAACCCCTTCGGCGTCGCGGAAGCGCGGGTCGAGATGCGCCCAAATGAAACAAGCGGCGGCCGCCAACCAGCAAAGCAATTGCCCCACGCGAAGCGATCGACTGATCGGGCGCAACGTATCGGCCGGCGTCATGTCAGCCGGTATTTTGTTCATCAGTGGCTGCACAGGTCTAAAAATCCACTGCAGTTGTATCTACTCGAAACTTAGGGTGAGGAAGGAGAGTTTGTGGTCCCGCCTTTAGGCGGAAGGGCTTGCTGAACAAGATCCTTCCGCCTAAAGGCGGGACTACAAACTCTCCTACAAATTTTTCCGCATTCCCCTTACTTGATGTTGACGCTGACCGGATTGGCCGGCTTGCCGTCCACAACCAACTGAACGCTGGCCTCTCCCTGCCCCGCAAGACTGCGTGGCAGTCGCACATTGACCTGATCGATGCCGGTGTAAGCGGTCAGCGGCGCGGCGGCGACCACCGGCGCGTCGGTAGCGCCGATCCTGGCCTTCACTGACGACGGCCCGTCGTTGTTTCTGATCCCGGTACCGAATAAAACCAGAAAGACCTGGTCGGAGGCGTCCCCCAAATCCGGGCCGAAGTCGATGGGGATCGGAACGTGTTTACCCTGCGCCGGATCGTATTGGCTGATCGGTTCGTAAATTTGAGTGTTGTCCGCCTTGACGCGCAACACCACCGCGGCGGCCAATCCCTGGCCCGTCCCGTCGGCGGCGAACAATCCCGGCGCTACTCGCGAGACGGTCATTCCGCTGAGCGCGACAATCTCTCCGCCGCGAGTCACGGTAATCGTGGCCGGGCCGGGGGAGGTGTCAGGCGGAATCTGGTAGTTGATTTGATAGGGCGAAACGAAGAAGAGCGGAGCCAGCCGGGGCGTGTCCCGCGCATCCCTGACCCAGACCGACGTTCCGTCCAACGAGAAAGGCAACGGCGTCGCCGCCGCCGCAAGGGTCGAGTTGGCCAGACCTTTTCCGAAGACGGCGACGACCGACTCGACTGCCTGCTCGGCGTAGCGATAGCTGGCGGCCGAGAGATTCACGAGCGGGGCGCAGGCGACGCTTTTCGCATAAATTGTGATTACGCCCGCCGCCGGAATCGCGGTCTGCAACGCCTGCCCCGCGGCAATGTTCACATCAGGATGATCAACATCGTATTGGGAGCCGGTTGTGTACTTAATGCCGTACGCGCCGGCGGGCAGCCCTTTAATCGAGAACGCGCCGCCGTCCCCGGCTTTGACGATGACCGCCTGCCTGCAATCGGCATTGACGAAGGCCAGCGGCTCGAACGCAGGATTGTCGCTGGTGGCCTGAATCCTGACCGCGCCGCGCCTGACGTACTTGAAGTATTGGCGCAAGAATTTCGTGCGGCTCCCGATCTGAACAACCGGGCTATTCGGATCGCGGTCGTCAATCACATAATATCTGCCGCCGTTGTCCGGAGCGTCGCTCAGCGGCCCGGACAGCACGAATTGCGCCCAGGAGGAATTGCGAGCCAGTGTCAGATCGCTGTGCAAGTCCTGAAAGGTGGCGCCGATGAACTCCAGGTGCGAGGCCTGAATTCCATGCTGAACGGCCCGATTCCCGATCTCTTGAAGGATGGCGTTCGAGCCGGGGCCGTAGCGGTGATACGACAAGTCGGAAAGATACCGGGCTGCGCGGGGAACCTGAAGCATTTGATCGAAGAGAGTGATCGACCTCGACATGTCCGCGCATGAAGGGGCGATGAAGGCCGGATG
>Ga0187894_10001839_pt1 | contig 26465 bp, 27 predicted proteins | sample GBC1701081metaG_FD_136650 | JGI IMG/M metagenome (GOLD analysis project Ga0187894, IMG submission 136650) | White microbial mat communities from a lava cave in the Kipuka Kanohina Cave System on the Island of Hawaii, USA - GBC170108-1 metaG ... | reverse complement strand
TTGCGGTGTTGGCACAGAATCATCCGGTCATAGTGGAACTGCTGTTTGCCTGTGCCCGCCTTGGCGCGATCATTGTACCGTTGAACTGGCGGCTGGCGGTTCCCGAACATCAATATATCCTGGAGAATTGTTCACCAAAGGTGCTGGTAGCAGATAACCAACATCGTCTCCATCTTGTCCAGGCGGCAGGTAAACGTCAGGCAATCCTTCTCGCCGTAGAAAGCGAACCAGAAGGACCCTGGCTCAGTTACGAACAGTGCGTGAAAAACTCTGATGCTGGATCGCCTACAGGATCTCTTGATCTTCCGGTCGCCCTGCTGTACACGTCCGGCACAACTGGTCACCCAAAAGGGGCGATCTTGACCCAAAGTAACTTATTGTGGAACGCACACAATTCGCATGCACTGCATAAGCTGACCACGGACGATGTAGTGCTGATGACCCTCCCCTTGTTTCATACCGGTGCGTTGAATATCCAAACCATTCCCGCTCTGCTGGCCGGGGCGACAATCCATTTACATCGGAAGTTCGATCCTGAAGCGACGCTGGCCGCGATTGCTTCAGTACGGCCAAGTTTGCTCCTCTTGGTTCCAACCCAAATGCAGATGCTCCTTGACCATCCGCAATGGCCCGCCACTGATCTGAGTAGTTTGCGACTGGTAGTCACCGGCTCCTCAACGGTCCCGGAGACGCTCATCCGCGGCTTTAGTGCACGCGGCCTTTCGGTGGTACAGGTCTATGGCGCGACCGAAACCGGGCCGATCTCGATTTACCTCACTGCCGAATATGCCAACAGTAAAATTGGTTCGACCGGGAAGCCGGCTTTATATTGTGACGTTCGCCTCGTTGATGGCAATGGCGCTGATGTAAAAATCGGCACTCGTGGTGAGATCTGGGTGCGCGGACCGGCTATTAGTCCGGGATATTGGGGCGAAACGCCTCGTGGACCGGAAGCTTGGTTCGCAACCGGCGATGTGGGGCATCGAGATGATGAGGGCTTTTACTATATTGATGACCGCATCAAAGACATGATTATCTCCGGGGGTGAGAATATTTATCCGGCCGAAGTGGAAAACGTTCTCTATGACCACCCAGCGGTCGCAGAGGTAGCAGTTATTGGCATTTCTCACCCACGCTGGGTAGAGATGCCGATTGCAGTTGTCGTCCCGCGCCAAACGGTGGAAGCCCAAGAGCTTATCGATTATTGTCGTACTCGACTGGCTCATTTCAAATCTCCACGGGCAGTGGTCTTCGTTGAGAGCCTGCCGCGCAACGCGATGGGAAAAGTGCAGAAATTTAAACTGCGAGCGGAATTCGCCGGGCAATCAGTGACGGGTATCCCTCGCTCACAATAAATGGAGGAGGAGCAACGCTATGCGCTCAATGTCGATCAAGCAGCCAGGAAAGAAGGTGTCGTCCGCCTTTCTTCTCACTGTCTTCGCCCTCAGCCTCAGCGGCTGCGGTTACAATACGATGGTCTCGATGAAGGAACAGGTACAAGCCGCCTGGGCCCAGGTGGAAAACCAGCTCCAGCGCCGCAACGATCTGATCCCCAACCTCGTTGAGGTCACCAAAGGGTACGCGTCTCATGAAAAGGAGATCTTTGAGAGCGTTGCCAATGCCCGGGCAAAGCTAATCGGTGCTGGTACACGCGCAGAACAGATTGATGCCGCGAACGAGGTCTCGTCCGCGCTCTCGCGCCTCTTGGCTATTTCGGAGAACTATCCGCAACTCAAAGCCGATGCCCAGTTTGCTCGGCTCTCTGATGAACTGGCGGGCACCGAGAACCGTATCGCCACCGAACGACGGCGCTACAACGAAGTCGTGCAATCCTACAACACCTACATTAAGAGCCTTCCTGTGGTTTTGTACTCAGGCTGGTTAGGCTTCCATCAAGAGAAGTACTTCGAGGTGCCGAAAGAAGCACAACAGGTACCGAAGGTGAAGTTTTAGGAAGCCGTCAGCCCTCAGCGGCCAGCTTTCAGTGCAGGGGCGAGGCAGTGCCTCGCCCACTCACATAGAGTGAGCACTACCTATCTTCTCCCGCCGCATTTCTTGGGAGACATACCTCACCCTCAAAATCGACATCGCTAGGCTCAACAAAAGGAAGGGTCCCCGCGACACGGAGACGGCCGGTGGCCCCAACCCACTTCCCCGTGCCCCCTACGATCGTGACGACATCACCAAGGTCCCCACTGCCAGATGTGTTGTAGGCGGCGGCCTCCTTCATCATGAGGTCTCGTAAGCCGTTCTTTCAATCGCTCCATAAGACCCCTTCGGTTAGCACGCGACGACGGAAGTCTGGGGAGGTTCGACTCAGGTCAACCACATCGACGCGGTAAGGAACATGGCTCTCTTCTAGTCGTTCCCGCAACCGAGCCAAGGCGCCTGGAGGCAGAGGGGTGCGTGAATCAATCGCGACGTCGATATCCGAGAGCGAGGTCGCTTCCCCGCGAGCCCATGAACCAAAAAGATACACCGTAGACTTCTCGGCGCCGAGTTCACCCATCACGGTATGCCGCACATCGTCAAGGGCTTTTGTAGCAACCAGGCTAGAAGATATCTGTTGACGATTTCGCATCCTCATTTTTCCTTACCGTATCTGCGAACTCGCGCACAAGCCCTCTCGGTGAAATTTTATAGGAGAAGCAGACACGAGGATCGGCGCTGTCTGCTCCTCATTCCTTTACTTCCGCCGCCCTCAATTCTCCAACCCAATGATCTCTACAGCGGTGACCTGCATTCTTCGCTCGCGCTGTTGGATAAAGCCGGTGATCGCCAAAGGGGTCCCGGGCTCGGACTGGGCAATTTTAGAGAGCAAATCTTTCGGTCCCGTCAGATCATACGCAATTTCGCGTGATTCACTTGGGTCGAGAATCTTTTGTGAGCTAATGCGTTCTCGGTCGACGGCTTCCATTTTCACCAGCTCGAACTGATAGGTCTCGCGATAAATCCCAATCCCCAATTTGATGACCGTACTATCGCCCTCAGGCTTGGTATTGATAAAGCCACTTAGCTTGACCTTGAGCGGCGTACGAGATCCCTCAGCATCGGGATGGGAAGATCCGACCCCAACCCCGGTCTGCGCGAAAATACGGTATTCCGACCAAGAGACCACGCAAAGGAAGAAAAAACTGACCCGGCAAATACCCAACAGAAAGTGAAGCATAGTGATCCCTCCTCCAAAAGGGCAAACCAGCGGAGTGTATTTCCACTTCTCTACTAACGTTTATGGAAGAAAATGCAACTCCTCTGAGAACGAAAAGCCTGAACAAGGAGGAGCAAAAGATTTACCGCTGATTCACTGAGAGACCTGTCGCGACGGGTTGAACCGTGACCAAGGCACTACTTGATGAGTGAGAAGGGGAAAGAACTACAGGTGATCCTTGTCCCGAGGACGGGAATGCTCCCTTAGCAAGGGACATCGAAGCCGAAGGAAAGACACCCATAAGTACTGTACCAAGCGCAGCGATGAGAATTGCCGTAGCGAGCGCCGGACGGGCAGACAGCGAGTCAATGGGCTTTTCTCCCTCTTGCATGTACATGGTGACGATGACGCGGATGTAGTAGTAAGCGGAGACGACACTATTGAGGACGCCGATCACGGCTAACCAAATATAGCCAGCCTTTACCGCCGCACTAAAAACATAGAATTTTCCGGTGAAACCAACCAGCGGCGGGACACCGGTAAGCGAGAGCATGAAGATCGTCATGGCCATGCCGAGAGCGGGATGGCGGAAGCCCAGGCCGGCGTAATCTGCGAATTCCTCGTTTGGTTCCCCTTTCCTACCCACGGCCAGCACAACACCAAATGCACCTAAGTTCATCACCCCGTAGGCAACCAGATAATACATCAACGCCGCGCCCCCCAGGTCTTTCCCCGCTACCATCGCCACCAACAAATACCCGGCATGGGCGATACTGGAGTACGCCAGCATACGTTTGATGTTATTTTGTACGAGGGCAGTAATATTCCCCACTGTCATCGTCACCGCGGCTAAGATCCACATAATCCACTGCCACTGGTCCTGCATTGAGCCGAGCGAGAGAAGGAACACTCGTGCAAAGGCAGCAAAGGCAGCAGCTTTTACCCCTACCGCCATAAATGCCGTGATGGTTGTAGGTGCACCCTCATAGACATCTGGAGTCCACACATGAAACGGGACGGCGGCAATTTTGAAACCAAAACCCACAATTAAGAGACCAATCCCCATAAAGAGGAGCGGCGAAAAATCCTGCGCCGAGAGATGCTCGTTTACGTACGCTGCAATCTTCCCCAGTTGCACGCTTCCGGTTGCGCCGTAAACAAGAGCAATGCCGTATAACAAGAAACCGCTGGCAAAAGCGCCCAGCAGAAAATACTTCAGCGCCGCTTCGTTTGACTTGATCCGTTGTCGCCAGATGCCGGCGAGCACATAGACCGCCATCGACATGGTTTCTAACCCGAGAAAGATGACGATCAAATCTGTCGCCGCCGCCATTAACATCATGCCCACTGCGGCAAACAAGATAAGCGAATAATATTCTCCGGGTGGGATATCCGTGGCTTCGAGATAATGCACGGACATGAGGATCGTCATCCCCACTGCGAGGCAGATGATGATGTTGAAAAACAGCGCATACGAATCTAACGCGAGCATGCCATTGAAAGCGCTTTCATCTCGCCCCCACAGGAACAACGAAACCTCTGCGGCACACACAACGCCGGCCAGAGAGAGCCACGCCAAGTAGGGCCGGTCTTGATCCTTCATCCAGAGATCCCAGAGCAGGACGATCATCCCGACAACAGTGAGGATCAAGCTGGGGAGTAACGACGGCCAGTTCACCGGGGGTAAGATCATGTCGTAACCACCGTGTTAAGGGTTAGCGCTTAGCCGTCGTGCGCGATACGACGTCAAGGGCAGCGTCCTGCCCCTTCTGGGCATCACGCACGAACTGCCAGCGTTGCGTTTGCGTGTAGCGATCGATATTTGCTCTTGTCAGGGTGGCCTCAACTGCTTTTTCCATGCGCGTAAGGAACGGGCGTGGATGAAGTCCCATGAACAGCATCATGGCCAGTAGAGGAACGAAGACTAAAACTTCACGGACAGAGAGATCGGTCAGTTTCTTATTCTCCTCATTCTTGAGCGGACCGAAGATCACCCGCTGGTACATCCACAACATGTACACCGCGCCTAAGACGACCCCCGAGACCGCAAACCCCATCAGCACCCAGTTCGAGAAGGCAGAGTCGCTTGCCATCCCCTTCAAGACAATTGCCTTAAATGATCCCAATAAAATGAGAAACTCCCCGATAAATCCATTCAAACCAGGGAGACCAATCGAAGAAAGCATCGTCACCAGGAAGATCGAGGCGTATACTGGTACCTGTTTCCACAGCCCGCCGTATTCACTGATCAAACGCGTATGACGGCGCTCGTACACTACACCGACAAGCAGGAAGAGTGCTCCAGTAGAGATGCCATGATTGAGCATCTGGAAGACCGCTCCTTCAGCGCCTTGTACGTTAAAGGCGAACAAGCCAAGGACGACGAACCCCATGTGACTCACCGAGGAGTAGGCTACTAGCTTCTTGAGATCGGGTTGCACCATTGCGACCAGGGCTCCATAAAAAATGCCAATGATGGCGAGCAGGACAAGCAATGGAGCAAAAACGTAAGCGGCCTGGGGGAAGAGAGGAATCGCGAAGCGGATGATCCCATACGTCCCCATCTTGAGCAGGACACCGGCAAGGATGACCGATCCTCCCGTCGGTGCTTCTACATGAGCGTCAGGTAACCAGGTGTGAAAGGGAAAGAGCGGCACTTTGATGGCAAAGGAGAGGACGAAAGCCAGGAAAAGCCAGAATTGTGCCTTGGGCGCAATGTTCAAATTGTAAAGCTGGAGCAGGTTGAAGGTCACTGACCCCTGCTGCGCATTGTGGAGATACGCCAGGTAGAGAATCGCCACCAGCATCAGCAGACTTCCCACCATAGTGTAGAGAATGAACTTGATGGCTGCATAGATGCGTCGCGGCCCACCCCATACACCAATGAGGAAGTACATCGGAATCAGCATCACTTCCCAAAAGACGTAGAACAGGAAGAGATCGATGGCGACAAACGCGCCGATCATACCGGTTTCGAGGACGAGAAAGAAAAACAAGTATTCTCTGACCCGCTTATGCACATCATCCCAAGCGGCAAGAATGACCAGCGGCACGAGGAAAGTTGTCAGCAGCACTAAAAAGAGACTGATACCGTCGATACCGACGTGATACTCGATGCCGAAGTCTGGGATCCAGGGGAGCCGTTCGACAAACTGGAACCCCTCCACACCGCTGTCAAAATTCGTGAACAATCGTAACGAGAGCACAAACGTCAGGAGGGAAGCACCGAACGCGATCCACAGGGCCCCTTTTTCGTGCTCGTTCTTCAGGACCAGCAGGAATAACGCCGCAAGCAAGGGGAGAAAGAGAACCACGCTTACCATAGGTAGTACCCCAAGCCCAGAATAGCCATCGCACCAATGAGGAATGACATCGCGTAATTTTGCACGTTCCCGGTCTGCCAGTGACGAATTCCCTTCGCCCAGTCTTCCATCAGATAGGCGGCCCCGTTCACGATTCCGTCGATGACCTCAGTATCGAAAAATTTCCAGAACCAATTCGCCATTGCCACGAACGGCTGTACGATAGCCGCGTCGTAAATTTCATCCACGTACCATTTGTTCCACAGGACCTTGCGGAGTCCGGTCGGTGCTTCGTTCAGGCTCTCTGCTGCTTTGGGGTTCACGCCGTACATAGAATAGGCTACGACAACGCCGACGACGCCCGCAACCGTCGGAAGCCACTTGATAAACAGTGGGATCCCTCCCTCCTTGAGTTCACCGAAGACTGGCTCAAGCCACTGCAACAAAGGAAAGTATGCGCCAAGGGCTGAAAGCACCGCTAGCGTGATGAGCGGTACAGTCATCGACAACGACGACTCATGAATATGATGCGCGACTTGGTGATCAGCACGGTTCTCGCCTAAGAAGGTGATAAAAAAGAGGCGGAATATATAGAAGGCCGTCATACCAGCCCCAACAACGCCGGTCCAATACAGTAATGACGACCCGTGTGGCCCTGCATAGGCTTCTTCAAGAATGAGATCTTTGCTGAAGTAGCCGGACAGACCAGGAATGCCAGCAATCGCCAGGCACCCGACCAGAAACGTCCAGCCCGTGATCGGCATCTTCTTCAGTAACCCGCCCATCTTGCGGATATCTTGCTCGTCACTCATACCGTGGATGACACTGCCTGCCCCGAGGAACAACAACGCTTTGAAGAATGCGTGCGTCATCAGGTGGAAAATACCAGCGGCATACGCGCCGACACCAATCCCGAGGAACATGTAGCCGAGTTGGCTCACGGTTGAATAGGCAAGCACTTTCTTAATGTCGGTTTGGACTAAGGCAATAGTGGCGGCAAAAACAGCCGTGAATGCCGCAATCCCCGCAACTACGGCCAGGGCAGTCGGTGACATCGAGTAAAGAAAATGGAGGCGAGCCACCATGTAAGCGCCGGCAGTGACCATGGTCGCGGCATGGATCAAAGCGCTGACTGGCGTCGGTCCGGCCATCGCGTCTGGAAGCCAAACATAGAGCGGGAACTGAGCAGATTTTCCAATCGCACCGACAAATAAGAGTAAACAGATGGTGGTGATGATCCCTGGCGACGTTGCGAGTGCCGAGGCATGCGCCTGAATCTCGCTGAAAGAGAGTGTCCACACATTTTTTGCCACCAAGGTCCAAAACAACAAGAACATGCCGAGGAGAAACCCGGCGTCCCCGATGCGATTGACAATAAACGCTTTCTTCCCGGCGCTGGCCTTTTCGTCATCAGTGTACCAAAAGCCAATCAATAGGTACGAACATAATCCTACCCCTTCCCAACCGACGAAGAGCAGGAGGAGGTTTTCTCCCAGGACGAGTATCAGCATCGAGGCCGTGAAGAGGTTCAGATAAGTGAAGTATCGAGCTACGTCCTCGTCATGCGCCATGTAGCCAACCGAGTAGACATGGATGAGGAAGCCGACCCCAGTGACAATCAGAATCATGACCGCTGACAACGCATCGACCCGCAGGGCCAAGTCAACGTGAAATTGTCCCGCAGTAATCCAGGGATAAAGCGTGTCAAGTAAAGCGCTTCCATGCGGAAGTCCTGAGAGTTCTACGACCGCTTTACAGGAGAACAAAAACGCGACCAGGATCATCACGGGGGAAACGAAATTCACGGCTTTCCGCCCCAATCCTGGCGCGACAAAGATATTGAATAGCACCCCAAGCAAAGGAGAAAAGATGATAGCCCAAAGGTAAGAGACGGTTTGAACGGTAGCGTGAGCGTGTTCCATGGTTTACCAACGCATGAAGTTAAGTTCGTCGGCGTTAACGGTCTCTCTATTGCGGAAGACCATAAGAATAATCGCCAGTCCAACCGCCGCTTCGGCCGCGGCTACGGCTATGACAAAGAACACGATGAGTTGGCCATCCATCGATCCCCATTGCCTGGCGAGGGCAACAAAGGAGAGATTGACGGCATTTAACATCAGTTCGACGGACATAAAAATAATAATGGTGTTGCGCCGAAAAAGTACACCCATCGCGCCGATGGTGAACAGGATGGCACTCAAGATGAGATGATAATGAGTTGGAACCATAACTCAAATAGTCCTTAGCACTCAGCAGTCAGCTTTCACGTCCTGGCGCATGGCATATAGCTCACTCACTTCATCCGCTCTATGGCATATGGTTCCTGCCATCAGCCATATGTCATTAGGTGTGAGCGGTCAGCTGACCGCTCACCTTCATGCTTATCTTCTCGCTAATACAACTGCGCCAACTGCGGCGACGAGTAAGAGGACTGACGTAATCTCAAACGGCAACAAGAAATCCGTAAACAATCGACCACTCAGCGCTCCGATAGAGCCAAATCCCTCGGGCAGCGTTTGCTGGCTCATCATCAACTCCCCCTGGCTTCCCCACCGACCAAGAAAGTAACACAATTCCCCTACAAGCACGGCACACAGAATGACGGCCACATTCCGGATGGTTTTTCTCTGGTTTTCTTGCGGCTCAGTTTGGAGATTGAGAAGCATAATGACAAACAAGAAAAGCACCATGACTGCGCCTGCATAAACGATGATCTGCAACGCTCCGATGAGGTGGGCATCGAGGAACAGAAAGTAGACGGCTAAGAGGCTCATCATCACGACGAGGGACAACGCACTGTAGACAGGGCTCGGATGGAGAATCACCGCCATTGCTGTCCCAATCAGTAAGAAGGCGAGAATATAGAAGATATACGGAGCCATAAAATTATTTCATCGACTGCACCACCAGCACGATCAACGCGGTAACCATCACATTCACCAATGCGAGCGGCAAAAGAATCTTCCAGCCCAAGTTCATCAGTTGGTCATAACGAAAACGTGGCAACGTCCAGCGAATCATGATCTGTAACCAGCAGAAGAATGCTACTTTGATCGTGAATGCACCGACCTGGGTTAAAGAGACCAACAAAGAGGGAAGCGGATAAAATCCTCCCCAGGGAAAGTGCAGACCGTCACGCTCGAGGAAAGGCACCTGCCACCCGCCAAAGAATAAGGTCGTGATGAGACCGGCGACGATGATGGACTCAAGAAAATCCACCAACATAAACGTCGCTTGTTTCGCCCCAGAATACTCGGTGAAGTAACCAGAAATGAGTTCAGGTTCTGCCTCTGGTAGATCAAAGGGGGCGCGTTTACTTTCGGCGATACCAGCCGTCAAAAAGATGAGGAAGGCAATCGGTTGGTAGAAGATTCCCCAATTGGGAAGCGCCCCACCAAGAAGTCCCCCCTGCGCACGGTTAATTTGCTGCAGATCGATCGTGCCATAGGTGAGCACCACGCCGATAAGCGACAGTCCCATAGCAATTTCATAAGAAATCATCTGCGCAGAAGCGCGGATTCCACCCATCAGCGCCCAGCGATTATTCGAAGACCATCCCGCCAACACTATTCCGTACACCCCCAGTGACACCATGGCTAAAACGTAGAGAATACCGACATTCAATTTTGCCGCTTGCAGCTCAATCGTCCGACCCCCAATAGTAATAACGTCACCGAAAGGGACAACGAGCATCGTGATGATTGCCGGGACCACCGCAACGATCGGAGCGAGGGTGTGTAACAGCTTATCAGCTCCAGGCGGGACAAAATCTTCCTTGGTAAAAAGTTTAATGGGGTCGGCGACCAGAGTGTTAATGATCCCGAGATTGAACGGCATCTTGCCCAGGATCGCAGCTCGGTTCGCACCGATCCGGTCTTGAAGCACTGCGCTGCCTTTGCGCTCGACCCACAGCAAAAGCCCTCCCAGGTTCATCACCATGCCGATAACGAGAAGGACAAGAATGGCATCGATAGCGAGGTCGATGAGAGTCATAGTTTTTCGAGAATTATGCGAGCCTCAGGGCAATTACGCTTGTTTTGCCAATTGGTCAATAAGTTGCACAACCCCTTCTGGGGTGAGATTCTCGTAATAATCGTCATTAATCTGGGCAACCGGCGCGGTCCCACACGACCCCAAGCATTCGACTTCACTTAGGGTGAACTTTTTGTCTCGGGTTGTTTGGCCGAGGCCGATTCCTAGCTTTCTTTCCAGACACGTCACGATGTTTTCCGCGCCAACGAGCGTACAGGAAAGATTCGTGCATACTTGCACATGGAATGCCCCTACCGGCTCTCTATTGAACATAGTGTAGAAAGACGCGACTGCGCCAACATACGCAGGAGAGAGGTCGAGGAGCCTGCCAATATATTCCATAGCTTCCTTGCTGAGATAGCCGAACTCTTGCTGTGCCAGCCAGAAGGTCGGCAAGAGTGCTGCACGCTTATTGGGGTAGCGAGTGAGCGCGTCCTCGAACTTTTTATACGTCGCGTCAGAAAATTTTATAGCCATATTTAGTTACGAGTGATGAGTAAAGTGATTACTTCTTTATGATACTTTTCTCATCACTGTTCACCCATTACTCATTACCGACTTCATCGATCACACTCTCCGCCAATCATATTGATCATGCCGAAAGTCGTAATGATGTCAGATATGAGGTACCCCTTCAGCATCTGTCCGACGGCGGCCATGCCAAAAAAACACGGCGGCCGGACCCGCACTCGGTAAGGACGACCGCTGCCATCACTCACCAAGTAAAAGCCTAGCTCGCCATTTGCTCCTTCTACAGCCAGGTAGACCTCCCCCTTGGGAATCCGGACGCCTTCGATGACCAGCTTAAAATGGTTCATCAAGCCTTCAATATTGTCATAGACATCTTTTTTCTGCGGCAACATCACTCGTGGGTCGTCTATGCGAACCGGACCAGGGGAGATTTGTTCGAGCGCTTGCTCGATAATGCGCATGCTTTGTCTAATCTCGGCGAAGCGAACGGAGAAACGGTCGTAGTTATCCCCTTGCGTCCCGGTCGGCACCTCGAACTGGACGCGATCGTAAAAGAGATAAGGCTGAGCTTTACGTACGTCGTAAGGAACCCCGGAGGCGCGGAGCAATGGCCCCGTCACCCCATACGAGATCGCATCTTCCGCCGACATTATCCCGACACCAGACATACGATCGATAAAAATACGGTTCTTGGAGAGGAGCTTGTCACAGTCGGCTATAACCTGGACGATATCGGTAAATGCGTTTCTTACGCGCTGAGCAAACCCCTCGGGGAGATCCTGGGTCACCCCTCCGACTCGGGTATAACTAACGGTCAGACGCGCACCGGTCACTGCCGTCACGATATCGAATAGTGTCTCTCGTGCTTCCAGCGCATAAAAAGCGACCGAAAGAGCCCCCGCTTCAGCGGCCGACATACCGAGACAGGTGAAGTGATCGGTCATCCGCGAGATTTCACTCATAATCATGCGGATGTACTGGCAGCGTTCCGGTGCTTGCAGTCCCAGCAACTTTTCCGCTGCCAAGGCGAACCCGACGTTGTTAATTAACGGCGAGATGTAGTTCAATCGATCAGCATAAGGCACGACATGGTTCCAGGTGCGCTGTTCACACATTTTCTCGAAACCACGATGGAGGTAACCGATCTCGACGTCGCAGTTAAGAATCTTCTCACCATCGAGCTTGAGGTTGAACTTGATCGTGCCGTGCGTTGCCGGGTGGGACGGTCCCATCTGCAGAGACATGATCTCTGAGGCGGGGTCGGTTGGTATTTCCGTCAATTGCTGTACCGCTTCTGCCATGGCGCTTACCTTTTTGGCCAGGGATTATTGATAGGGTCCCGCTCCTCGACCAGGGGCTGCCGTTTATTGACCGCGTAGTCCTTGCGCAGCGGATGACCACGAAATTCTTCGTACATGAGGATACGCCGTAGATCAGGGTGGTTCTGGAATTTAATGCCGAACATATCCCAGACCTCACGCTCGAGCCAATTGCCACTTTTCCACAACGAAGACACGGTGTGCGCCCACGCCTCGTCCTCAGAAACGCGAATTTTGACCTGTAAGCGATGGTTCAAGGGAATCGAGTACAGTTGATAGACTAACTCAAACCGGGGTTCTTGACCAAAGAAATCCACCGCCGTGAGGTCGGCTAACAAATTGAAGGCGAATTCGGGGCGGTCGCGTAATGCGGCGAAGATTGCTGGCGCATCGTCGCGCTGAATGACGACGACCTCATTTCCGTGCGTAGCGTAACTTTCAGTGATTTTGCCGGGGAAAGCAGCGGCGACTTTGGCCAGGAGTTCCGTATCAGGCATCTCTAGTCGTAAGCTGAGGTTACGCTGCCTCGAGCGCCCCTTTCTTAATGATGTAGATCAGCCCGACTGCGAGAATAAGGACAAAAACAAGCATCTCGACGAAGCCGAAAACTCCCAGCTGTTTGAAAACGACCGCCCAAGGGTACATGAAGACGACCTCAACATCAAAGATGATGAAGAGAATCGCCGCTAGGCAAAACTTCACCGAAAACCGACCCCACGCCGACCCACTTGGTGGATTGCCGCATTCGAAGGGCTCATCCTTCACCGGGGTATGCTTTGATGCCCCCAACAGTCGGCTGGCGAAGGTCATCGCCGTTGCGATGCCCCCTGCGAGGAGGAGAGCAATAAGCACTGGGATGTATTGTTGCATGGAAAAAGACCGGCCCCTTTATGCCAGATGTATAGGGAAAATCAAGGTTCCCGGCATCGCTAACAGAGGGGGGTAAGAGTGTCAACGACCCTGAAGTAGCCATTAGCGATTAGTCTTTAGCTTTTTGCAGAAAAGAGGTTCTCTTCTGTCATCGGATGCAAGAGTTTTTCCTCCGTTTTGCTAACAGCTAAAAGCTACCTGCTAATAGCCTCTTACCTTGCGAGAGGAACTGGTAGGTGTTACAACCTCCGCAACTCAAACCGTACTCTCAGATCTGGCTGTCTCTTGGCTTTGATAAGCTCGTGAGGAGAGGTGCCAGAGTGGCCGATTGGGCACGACTGGAAATCGTGTGTACCCCAAAAGGGTACCGGGGGTTCGAATCCCCCCCTCTCCGTCAGTGGTGATAGCTAGGTCCTGCGCAAGGGAGGTCGGGAAACCCGCCAGGTCCGGAAGGAAGCAACGGTACCGATACCACCCCTGTGCCGCAGGGCAGCCTAGCTATCACCAGTGATGGTAAAGTTCATTACTTCTCTTGCCCTCCCGCGGCAAGTGTGTTTTCCTGCAAAGGCGGGTCATAGGAAAGCCTCTTTCCCCTCTCCATCCCGATGAAGAGGGAACTGAAAGAAAGAAAGAACAATGAGCTACCTCGTCCTTGCACGGAAGTGGCGACCGCAGACTTTTGCTGAGGTGGTAGGCCAAGAGCATGTGACCCGCACGTTGCGGAATGCGATCAATAGTGGTCGTGTCGCACACGCCTTCCTTTTTACCGGGCCGCGGGGCGTAGGGAAAACCACGACTGCCCGCTTGCTCGCCAAGGCGCTCAACTGCGAGCAAGGACCAACTGCAGATCCTTGTAACGTGTGCAGTAATTGTACTGAAATTACCGCCGGTCACTCGCTTGATGTCCTAGAGATTGATGGGGCTTCACATACAGGAGTAGATAATATCCGTGATCTGACCGAGGGGGTGCAGTACCGGCCAGCGAAAGGCCGTTTCCGCATCGTGATTATCGACGAAGTCCACATGTTATCGAACGCGGCTTTCAATGCCCTGCTGAAGACGCTGGAGGAACCTCCTCCCCATGTCAAATTCATTTTTGCCACCACAGAATCACATAAGATCCTGGCGACGATCTCGTCCCGCTGTCAACGCTATGACTTTAAACGAATCCCCTTGCGCGAGCTTATGCATAAGCTCCAGACGATTGCTCAACAGGAGGGTCTCACTGCTGATGAGGTAGGGCTCGCATTATTGGCTCGCGAAGCGGACGGGAGCTTACGCGATGCAGAGTCGCTGCTCGACCAGGTTGTCGCGTGGAGTAATGGTACTATCAATGAGCAGTCGGTGCGAGAAGCGCTCGGGGTAGCAGACCGGCAAGCGTTGTTCCGTGTCGTCGATGCGGTCCTAGCGCGAGAGCCAACGACCACCTTGCGCCTGGCTGGAGAGCTGTACCAGCATGGGTATGAGCCGCGCCGCCTCTGTCATGATCTGCTCGAACATTTTCGTAACCTGGTGCTGGTGAAGACCAATCCAGAGCTCGCCGCACTGGCTGACCTTCCGGACCATGAGATCGTCGCCGTCCAACAACAAGCGGCGGTGCGCTCTTTTGAGGACCTACAGCGGTTCTTCACGCTGACGTTACGCGCCGAGGAAGAAATCAGCAAAACATCATATTCACAACTTGTTGTAGAAATGACTCTGGTCAAACTGGCGAGCCAACCGGCAGTTCTTCCTATCGAGGATGCCTTAGCTCGGCTAGAAGCCCTGGCCCGCAAATTAGACGGGCGTTTGCCAGAGCCCTCAGCAACACACCAATCCGCTCCGCCGAGACAACTCGCTCCTCCGACCCTTTCAGCTCGGCCTGTGCCTCAGCCGACTCAAGAAAGTTCTTCACCTTATGTCTCCTCTTCGGTGCGCGAAGAAACTTCAGTTTCCCGTCCCAGCACCACCCCGCCGCGGAAGGAAGAGTCCGTCTCTCGCAGCGAGACTTCTCTCAGCGGAGACCTCGAACAGCAGCGTGTGTGGGAAGGTTTTCTCGCAGCAGTGCAGAAAGAAAAAATTTCCTTGTTTTTTGCCCTCAAGTCTGGTCGCTTCTTGGGACTTACCCCGAATAGTCTTCAGATCAGTGTTGACAAAGATCCTTACTACAAAGAACTCACACGCAAAGAAAACCTCACGTTGCTAGAGACAACGGCCAAACAGGTGTTCGGCCGTGTCCTCTCGGTTGAAGTGACGAAGGGTGGGGCGGCACCTTTCCTTTCAGGAGTAGCGCCTGCCGTAGCCGCTCAACCTCAGAACCGCAGAGCCGACCCGGATCCTTTAGTGAAAACTGTCCTTGATGTTCTTGGTGGGGAAGTACAAGCGGCGCGCTCGCATCGTCTATCAAACGAGCCGTCATGACAAGGAGTACTCATGGCAAACATGGGAGATCTGATGAAGCAGGCCCAACAACTGCAGTCAAAATTAGCCCGCATCCAAGAGGAAGCAGCCAATAAGACGGTCGAAGCTTCTGCCGGAGGAAATATGGTGACTGCGGTTGTCAACGGGCGTCTCGAGGTAGTTGCTCTACGGGTTGATTCATCGGTTGTGACCGCCGGCGATGTGGAGATGCTGCAAGATCTGGTTATCGCCGCGGTGAATGAAGGCATTCGCAAAGCCCAAAAAATGGTAGCTGATGAAATGGGGAAAGTGACCGGAGGCCTGAAAATTCCTGGGCTGACAGCGTAGAGAGCCACGACTCACGGCTGTAAGCAATAGAGCATCTATGCAGCTCACACCTTCCCTAGCCCGACTGGTACAGGAGTTGGGCAAACTCCCGGGTATTGGAGAGAAAACGGCTACCCGTCTGGCCTTGTTTATCTTAGGTGCCGGTCGCGACTACGCTGAGAATTTGTCCGAAGCGATTTGGGCCGTGAAAGCCGAAACGACCTATTGTCAGCTGTGTTTCGGCCTGGCCGAAGGAGAACTATGTCCGGTTTGTAGTGACCCGAAGCGGACGGAAGAATCGATCTGTGTCGTAGAAGAACCGGCTGATTTGCTCGCGGTGGAGCGGGCCCAGGAGTATCATGGGCGCTATCACGTATTGCACGGCGTCCTTGCCCCGCTCGATGGCATTGGCCCGGACCAATTAAAAATCGCGCCGCTAATGGAACGGCTGCGGCAGGGTCACACGCGGGAAGTAATCATTACTACCAATCCGACTGTCGAGGGCGAGGCAACGGCGCTCTATCTGGCGAAAATAATTAAGCCGCTTGGTATTCGCGTAAGCCGCATCGCGCATGGCATGCCCATGGGCGGGGATGTCGAATACATCGATGCAGTTACTCTTGGTCGAGCTATCGAAGGGCGGCGGGAGATGTGAGCGTGCACTACGAAACGAGGCTGACACGCTTTACACCCCACCGCCCCTTTGCTACAAAGCCGGTCTGCACCTATGGTGCAGACCATCAGTGATCCTCGGTAGCTCAATCGGCAGAGCAATCGGCTGTAACTGTTGCAGCTTCCACGGGAAACCGCGGATGAAAAACTGGGTGAATTCAGGGAAGCCTACCCCGGGAGTACGATGCCTGGAATGGTAACCCTGAGCGAAGCCTGCTGAAGGGTTTCAAGTAAGCGGGAACGTGCAGAGACTAGAGGCTGAGGAACCCGACCAATAACGCCTCACCAGCGCCCGGCGCCCTCCCCTAGCGTGCTAGGCGGGCGATGAGATAGTCCGAGCCTGAGAGAAATCTCAGGGGTTTCGTAACCGATGGGTTGTAGGTTCGAGTCCTACCCGAGGAGCCAGTTTTCAAAATGGCCGTTGGAGGCAATTCCAGCGGCTTTTTGCTTTTCATGGGCAATATTAGAAACAGCAATCATATCGAAGGGTTGCCGGAAAGCAGCTTGCAGCTCCCCACCCTTCCAAGTGCAGTTCGAAAGTAGAAAATTGAGAAGTCGCCTTTTCTCATGCGGTTCCTGTTTTTGGAACAGCTCGTAGGCACGGTGCGCGAGTTCGAGTAGCCGCACGCCTTCGTCAATATAGGTTCGATTTGCTGTCTGATGTTCCTCGATTGAGCGTAGCAACCGGTCTTGTTCGCCACGCCACTCTGTTGCCTTACGATCGAAGAACGTAGTGTCTACACGCCCGTCGAGCTTATCCACATACATAGCATCGATCCGGTTCTGGAGCTTGGTGTACTCAGCACGGAGTCGAGAGATTGCTTCATCGTGATACCGCTTTTCATCTGCATGGCTTTGGCGTAACGCTTCGGTCACCCATCCCAAGACCTCATGATCAAAGACCAGCCCCTTCAACAAGTCGGCGAAGCGCTCTTCCAGAACCTCCTCTCTCGTATAGGGATCAGGACACTTGGTTTTGTAGCCGGTGCAGTGGTAATAAACGTACCGCTTCTTTTTGAGTTCGCCCACAGGTGAGCAACCACAGTAGCCGCAGGAGATAAGCCTGGAGAAAGCAAAATCATGCTTGACCTTGCGGTGTCGCTTGTCGAAACGCCGGTCGAAGATCGCCTGCACATGCTCCCAGAGATCACGCGTAACGAGTGGGGTGTGGGTGCCACGATACGTCTTTCCGTCCCAATCGAAGTCACCAGTGTAAACGCGATTGCGCAGGATCTTATGCACAGTGGATTTCGGCACAGGATCTCTGCTCTTCCGAAAGACCATCCCGTCAGCCTGGGCCATCTTTGTAATTTCTTTGAGAGAGTAGTTGCCGGTGGCGTACCGTTCAAAAAGCCGACTGATAATGGGAGCTAACTCAGGATCGGGCTCAATGATCTTCTTGCCGTTTGGTCCAGTGACATTGAGATAACCAAGGGGGGCATAAGATGGAAAGATTCCTTGTGCAGCTTTCTCCGTGAGGCCTTTGCGAGTCTCTTCTGCGAGATTGTCGATGTAATTTTTGGCCATCAGCACCTTAATTCCGTGCATGAACTTTTCTGAGGAGTGAGAGTCGCAAGACAAGACAACATTTTCCTTCACAAAGTGAATTTCGAGATCGAGTTCATCGAGAGTTACCCAGTCCTTGATGTTACGATACAGCCGATCCGTCTTTTCCACTAAAAACACTCGGCATGTAGATAGATTCTTTTTCAGGAACACAGGCATCTCACCAAAGCCCGTGCGTCCAGCCTGCTTGGCCGTTTCGACGTCGACGAACTCGCTGATCACAGCGAGTTTCTTGGTGTCCGCATATCCATGTAAAAGTTTCAGCTGTGCCGGGATCGAGAATCCTTCCTTCTCTTGATCCTTTGAAGAGACGCGAGCATATAGAACGGCTTTCAAAGGAAGAGAGGAGTGGAGAGCGTTTATTCACAGGATGGCAAGCAATAACCCTACGGAACTAGAAGGCCCGCTATGTGTGGAGACTGTCGTACTTAACTCTCTGTTGGATCACGCTCCTGTTTTCAGCATTAGCAATGTGGTATCTCCGCCGTCGCACTTCGCTTTTCTGAACGGCGAGGATGGTTAGTTACTGCCTGCGCACCTACGGAGGCAGTACTATGCCTTTGTCTATGGGGTGTTAGCAAACGTTTACGACGCCATGCCCGGAAGGATTCATGCCTTGCTAACCTTGCGCGGTACAACTGCCAAGAATTCGAGAAGCAGAAGCAATGACTTGAGTGAAGAGTCAGGGAAAGACGGTTAACGATTTTCCACTGCTCAGAACCTCGGCCTCCAAAATACAGGCTGCGGTTGGTTGAGGGGCTTAAGAGGTTTCCTTAATCGTTTTGGATTTCTCAAGAGATAGCGAAAACAATCATCTCGCGTATCGAATCGGCAATCCGCTATTTCTACTGTTCCGACAATGAGCCCTGCAGGAAGTTCACCTGGAGATTTTTTCAGCCTCGCCCAGTCCTTTGCAACGCCCGGCGTTAGACTAGCGTAAATGTAAACCCTCTCGCGAATATTCGTTGGTCGACTTCGATATTCGATGCGCTTTTGTCCACGCAGAATCAGTTCCACATAGGGTTGTCGGATACTGATAGCTCGTTCGATAATCACAATTCCGTCCCCTCTCAGATTCCTTCGAGCATCGCTGATCGAAAAGGAGTTTCTCGATTTTTATCTCTTGACCGCCTCAGACTCTTAAACATAGAGTAATACCCTCATCGAAGCGGGAGGAAACTGTAGCCAGAAAGGCTTGAACTAACCGATAGTACCTCAGATGGAAAGTCTAGATAAGAAACGTTTCAGCGAGCATGATATTTGCACCATCTCGATCGCTTACGTCAATAACGCCGATCATCAACCGCTTACGCTTTAATGAGGCTTATCCTGTCATTAGAGTATCGAAGAGAATCCGCCACCACTTTCCAACCTCAGCCACTCGCCAGGTGATCTTCTTGTGATTACTGCTGATTGTATTCTGCTTTCGCTTTGTCAAAGAGCTGTTGGCTGAACTATGACGGAATTACGTTCCTGCAGGCTCTTTAGCCCATTGGTATTGAACCCGAAGGTCGTTTAAGTGCGAGCGAGGCATCCTGTCATCATGGTGCAACCGTCCGACCACGATTCCTGGATGGATTCCCACCTCATTCGCAAATGCTTCGACCGCCGCCGCAGAAAAAATCGTTCTCTCGTTGATAAATGTTTTATATGCAAGATCGGGGATCATGTGTTTCGTAGCAAAAGCATCTGCCTCATGTTCTCGTTCATCTTCTTTGTCTCTACCCGACTCAATAAATAGTTCTTTACGCCCGTGTTTGAGAATATGTGCAAGTTCATGAAAGAGAGTGAACCAAAAAATATCTGCCCAACGAAGACGAAAGCTAAGTTGCACAATCGCTTTCGCGTCTATCCATCGAGTAGCACCGTGCGCACCTGTTTTCGGAAGCTCTGGTACGAGCACCAAGGCAATCCCTCGCTGAGCCAGCACCTTTTCTAGCTTTGATAGGAAGACATCCGGCTCCTCGCGAGTGAAGGAACGTATAGTAGGGAGTATCTCCATAAGTCCAGGGGCATCAAACGGACCAGTCTCGATCTGTTGGGCTTGAACTTCACCTTGGCGGAGCCACGCTGCCAGCGCACATGAAGAGACAGCAACCGCCTGTGATCTCCGCCATGCGACGGTCGAATGTAAGCCTAAAACTTGACGAAGCGAGGCTACACCGAAAAACCGTAATAGCGCCCGCACCTGGTCAATGGGATCAGACACAGCAGGTACCCATCGATACTTGACCATCTCTTTGTACGGGCATTGTTTCATAAACGGAACTTCAGTTTTCAAACGTTCCCGATCAGCAAGACGGGCCTTGACGGTGCGATAATCGGCTTCCAGCCGAATCCAGACATGCGCTGGCACTCCTAACACCCGCTCTAGTGCAAGCGCCGTTTCCGGAGTGATCTCTTTTTTCCCTTGGATGATCTCACTGATTGCTTGGACAGGCCGACCAGCACGCCGTGCCAATTCAGCCTGAGAGATACCAAGCGAATTAAGGGTTTCCGCCAGCGTTTCACCGGGTGGAATTGCAATATCAGGCCAAATTCTTTCTTCAGTCATCATAATGGTTGCTCACTTCCTCAATACAAACTTCCTGCATTGTTTCATCAAAAGTCATGATGAGCCGCCAACGGCCAACCAGGACAAGAGCGTAGCGGCCTTTCAGGTCCCCTTTCAGCGGGTGAAATCGCAGTTGAGGAAACGAGGACAAGTCCTTAGTCGATGAGCAAGCAAACAGGATGTTGACACGCTGAATATAGCGCTTAGCCACTTCCTGCCCCCATCGCTTGTCTGCCCTTTTATGTTCTCTGTAGCAACGCTCAAGGGCCTTATCCCTAAACCAAACCTCCATCCGCCAAGGATCTCCTCTTCTCCCCCTCTTTATCACCTATAGGGTGAAGTATATTATCTATTATCATATTTATCAACACCTAAAGGGTGAATAATTATTATTGTGACTTATTGACGCTAAAGCTGATCGGTCACAAGGAGACAGGGAACATAGCGCAAACCCCTCAACAGCTTACGAAAAAAGTGCTGGGCGGCGTACTGGTCTCGGCTCTTTTGGACAAGAATATCCAACACTTCTCCATCCTGGTCGACGGCCCGCCACAGATAGTGACGCTCTCCCCGAATCGAAACCAACAGCTCATCAAGATGCCACGTATCCCCCAACTGTCCTCGGCGATGCCGAATCCTTTTGGCAAAGGTCTGTCCAAACTTCAGACACCATTGCCGTACCGCCTCATAGCTCACGCTTACCCCGCGCTCAGCGAGGATCTCCTCAACATCCCGGAAGCTGAGGCAGAAGCGATGATAGAGCCACACGGCATACGAAATAATCTCGGGTGGAAAGCAGTAGCCACGGTAAGGAGGAGACTGCGTGCTCATGCCCTCAGTCTGCCGATCTCCATCTCAAATTGACAGTACCATTATGAGGTATCCGCAGTACTATAATGAAGTTCAGTCACCGCCCTTCTCTAACAGATCCTGATGCACTTGGGCAAAGTTGGTCTGCCCCCCCAGACAAAGTAATAAAGTGGTATCTCGGCTTCGAACTTCCTCAGCCACAATGGCGTCGGGGTCATGTGGGCCGATGCTGTTCATTTGTAAGTGCGCCAATGTCCATTTCAATAACTTGGATTTTGGACTCAGCAGAGGATTTACCAGCCCAATAATTATGCGCCCAGCATGAGCACCTTCGAGTATCTCCCACTCGAATTTAAGTGCTTCACTCCCTTCACTGCTTACTTCGTTAGGTGTTAACGCGATTCCCGGCGAAATGGGCTACGCGATTAAGGACTTATACAAGGAATACGCCAGTAAGCAGCCCAGCAAGTGAATCGGCAGAGCATGAGTAGCGCGATGGGTGGTACGGACCGCGCCGAAGGCGTTTTTCAGAAACGCGAAGACCTCCTCCACGCGGTGGCGCAACGGGAGGCAGGCGAATTGAAACTGACTCGCAAGCGAGCGCATCTTCTTACGCGGGGCGGTCAGCAAATACACGCCGCGGGCGGCGAGCTCTCGGGCCCTGGCCTGCGAGAGATACCCCCCATCACCGACCACGATGCCATCCTTGAGCCAACGCGTGAGCGGCTGGAGGAGCTTACGGTCATCGCCCGTGGCGGTGGTGAGATCAAAGGCGCACAGGCGGCCTGTTTGGTCACACTGGACGTGCAGCTTAAACCCGTACCACCAGCCCATGCCATTCTTGGACTTGCGCGCAAGCAAAGCGCGAAGTCGTTAGAGCTACGCGCGGTGACGAGCCTGAGTCGGTTGTGGCAGCAACAAGGCAAGGAAAAAGAAGCTCACCAGCTGTTATCCGAGATCTATAACTGGTTCACTGAGGGGTTTGAGACGAAGGACTTACAAGAAGCCAGGGTGTTACTCGATGAGCTGTCGCGAAGGAGAGGTAGTCGCTGAGAGAACCTAGAGCGCGTTCAGCACCTGGAGAAGATCTCTCGTCGGGTCTCCGGTCAGAGAAGATTCTACAACGTGCCCTTGCGGACCGTGGGAGTGGTGAGGAAAGGTGGGAAAATGTGAGAAATGAGGAGCGTTGTCCCAGCGTCGCAATGGCTTGTCGGTGAATTCTTGATAAGAGTAGCGGATGGCCCCAGCAACTGCTCGCAGCCTGATCTGCAAGGAGTGTCCAGAGGTCAGCGCGCAACGAAGCTTGAATAGGAAGTTGTCCCCATCAATGGGATCGTTATCAATGATCTGAAACGAGATGACCTTCGGCGATGTTTGCAAAATTGCTTCAAGCTGCGGCAGCATGCCGTAGGTCTGTTTCTACTGCCTGCCAGCGAGCTAGAAACTGCTCCGCAGCTTGCCATTCTTCCAGATCATCTTCTGCTTGCATGATCTGCTCGGGTCTGTCGAGATGCGTGAGGGAGGGAAGCTGCGCGACCCCCGCGCACAGGGCTGCGACTTGCTGAGCAAACTGTTCCACCGAAGTCTGGTAAAAAGTGCGAAAGTGCGTTACGCGCTCAGCATAGCGCTTGACTTGCCTCTGAGCGTAATCCTTAGCCAGCATCTGGAGGGCTTCAGCTTCATCCTTACAGATTCCGTGGATGAGAAAGGGGGCGAGGATTTTCTTAACCGGGTCTACCATCATACTCATGAGGGAGACGCTACCATGTATCCGGTGTCTCTCGCAATGATTTTCTTTTTCCTCACGAACGAATTTACGTCAGGACACCACCTTTTTATTCTTCGATTGTTACCTGCGACGGGCGTGGCGGACGGAGGTTGACTCCTGGATGGCCCTCCGTTCCAGCCAGGCGACGTCACTATTGTGCTCTTGATTTCGTGGCGTCAGGGTAAGGTCAGCGTACCTGTAAACGTACCGGTTTGACTACCAAAAACGTGGCTCCCCGGCCCTGGCGCATCCGCAGCCAGGTACTGAGTGCTCACACTAAACTGCCCACTGCCTGTCGCATTGGTAAACTTGCCCGAGCCTCCGATGATCTGCGATGTCCCACTGATGCTCGACTCGCCCGTAGCGGTATTCAGACAACTCGTGGTTGGGGGGATAAACTGGGCATAGAGGAGGTCCCCTTTCCGGCTACTGAAACGCATGACCAGCGAGCCAGTCACTAACGCTAACTGAATCCCCGCCTCGCCACCAGGTAAAGTACAGGCCGAAGGTGGGTTAGGGGCATTGGCATTGTATGACTCGAAAATGCCTTGCGCGGTGAAGGGACCGAGGTTGCTCTTTCCTTCGAGCAGCAGTAAGGCCCCTGGCACGCTATCTTGGTTGGCGTCGAAATTCGTGCTGATAAACGTCCCGGAAAACTCCAGGTCCAGTGGCTTATGGTTGGCTTGCCCGCTGGAGGCGGTGAGCATCAACATAAGTGTGGTTCCTACGAGGAAGCTTCTTGCGTACATCATTATTATTCCTCCTATACGAATTATTGTTGAAGCTATGGAAGAATTGGGAAGCTACTTTGGACAAGCAAAGGCACCACCACCTTTCCCTTGTAATTGTCGACCTTGTGTGTCAGAGGTGTAGCGTGGGCAGGCGCAAAGATCATAAGAATAATCGAAGAAATTTCTAAGATTTTTCGAAGAGACGGCTATGTCGGAGGAGACGTCAGTTTGTTTCGGACCCTTTCGCTTGGACCTTGCCGATGAAAGGCTGTGGTGCGGGCAGGAGGCTTGTAAGGTCACGCACAAGGCCTTTGCCGTGTTGCGCTATCTCGTCGAACATCCCGAGCGGTTGGTGATCAAAGAAGAACTCTTCAAAGCCATTTGGCCCGAAGTCGTCGTAGGCGATGCGGCACTGGCAGTCTGCGCGCGGGAGCTGCGTCGGGTACTGGGCGATACAACAAAACCCCCGCAGTATATCGAGACCGTGCACGGGCGAGGCTATCGGTTCATTGCCCCCCTCACCGCTGCTCCGCCGGTTCAACGTTCAAAGTCCAAGGTGCTCCCCCAACCCCGAGCACCCAACACCCAGCACCCCAGTTGGTGGGCCGTGAAACCGAACTCGCACAGCTCCACCAGCTGTTAGACAAAGCGCTGCACGGCGAGCGCCAACTGGTCTTCGTGACGGGCGAGCCAGGCATTGGCAAGACCACGCTGATCGAAGCCTTTCTATTGGGGATTGGAGAACAAGGGGCTAGGGGCTGGGGGCTAGGGGTTGGTCCCTCCTCCCCACATGCCAAATTCTCAACACCCAGCACCGAACACCCAACACCCAGCCCCTGGATTGGCCGCGGCCAGTGCATCGATCACTATGGAGCAGGGGAAGCCTATCTGCCCGTCTTAACCGCCCTTGAACAACTTTGCCGGGAACCAGGTCACGAGCAGTTGATTGCGTTGCTCCGGCAGCATGCGCCGCTGTGGCTGGCCCAGCTACCCTCGTTTCTTAGTCTCGAGGAACGAGAACGATTCAACGAGAACTCCAAGGTACAACCCACGAGCGCATGCTGCGCGAGGTGGCAACACTGCTAGAAGTGCTCACCGCAGAGACCCCACTCGTGCTGGTGCTGGAGGATTTACATTGGAGCGATCCCTCAACCTTGGATCTCTTGGCTTTAGTGGCCCGACGCCGCGAGCCAGCTCGGCTGCTGGTGCTTGGCACCTATCGACCCTCAGAGCTATTCGCCGGCGAGCATCCCTTGCGCAGGGTCGTGCAGGAACTGCTTGGTCACCAACAGTGCCAAGAGGTGGCCCTGGAGGGTCTTCGTGAAACTGCCGTCGAAGAGTACCTCGATCAGCGCTTTCCTGTCCGAGTGTTCCCTCCCCGCTTGGCTCAAGTGCTCCACCAGCGCACCGCGGGCAATCCGCTGTTCTTGGTCAATCTTGTCGATGACCTGGTCACCCACGGTGTCTTCACTGACGGCGAAGGAGGCTGGATGCTCCAAGGCGAGCTGGACGCGCTCGTTCAGCAGGTGCCCACTGGTAGTCGTCAGCTGATCACCGCGCAGATGACACGACTGAGTCCTGCCACCCAACAGACCCTGGCGGCCGCCAGTGTAGCCGGAGCGTTGTTCTCAGCCGCCGCCGTGGCGGCAGCGCTAGAGACTCCCATCACGACGATAGAAACTCGATGTGAAGAGGCCGTACAGCAGCAACTGTTCTTACAGTGGTCAGGGATTGAGGCTTGGCCAGACGGCACTGAGGCTGCCCGCTATGGTTTTCGCCATGCGCTGTATCAAGAGTTGTGGCATGAGCAAGGGACGGTAACGCAACGGCAGGAGTGGCATCGGCGGATTGGACTGCGGAAAGAGTTGGCATACAACGGGCACGCTTCAGAGATCGCGGCAGAGTTGGCCGTCCATTTTGAACAGGGACGGGATTATCCGCGTGCCGTGCAGTACTTACAGCACGCGGCGCAGAACGCTAGCTATCGTTCGGCCAACATCGAGGCGATCAACCACCTGACAAAGGGGCTGGAGCTACTCAAGACCCTCCCGAATACCCCCGAACGCGCTCGGCAAGAGATCGCGCTCCAAGTGACCCTTGGTGGGGCGTCAATGGTTGTCAAAGGCTTCTCGGTCCCAGAAGCCGAAACGGCGTACACCCGAGCGCACGAGCTGTGTCGGCAGATCGGAGAGATCCCTCAACTCTTGCGGGTCTTGCCGCCATTGCGTGGGCTGCATTTCGTGCGGGGCGAATTGCAGGCGGCGCGAGACCTGGCCGAGCAGCAGCTGAAACTCGCGCAAAGAACACAAGACCCAGTGCTACTCTTGTGGGCCCACTACGGGTTGGGAGAGACGTTATTATTTTGCGGCGAGATGGTGGTGGCCCGCACCCATCTGGAGCAAGGAGTCACGTACCACGATCCTCAGAGGACGCGCGCTTTTGCTTTCCCTACCGTGCAACACCCAGGGGTCGCCTGTCTTTCGCATGCCGCCTCGGCCTTGTGGTGTCTCGGCTAT
>Ga0187894_10001838_pt1 | contig 26478 bp, 24 predicted proteins | sample GBC1701081metaG_FD_136650 | JGI IMG/M metagenome (GOLD analysis project Ga0187894, IMG submission 136650) | White microbial mat communities from a lava cave in the Kipuka Kanohina Cave System on the Island of Hawaii, USA - GBC170108-1 metaG ... | reverse complement strand
TGATCTCGGTCGCCGGCATCGTCGCCTTCACCGCGGTCGGTACCGGCCTCAGCGGCATGATGACCACGGTTTCCGGCAAGCTGCAGTAGTCCATCCTCCATTTTCGGTTTCGGGAGTTAGTCAGATGTCCATGTTTCGCAACCTTCTCAAGGACCAGTCGGGCGCCACGGCCATCGAGTACGGCCTCATCGCCGCTCTCATTTCGGTGGCTTCGATCGTCGCGTTCACCGCGGTCGGCACCGGCCTCAGCGGCATGATGACCACGGTTTCCGGCAAGCTGCAGTAGTCGTATGCGCCGCAAGCACCGGCGCCAGTCCGATACCCTTGTCAGATACAGTTTCCACAATCCTGTCCAAGTATCTATTTTCATTGGGAAATCGTCGACAAGGAACCGTCGGCGCTCTCCGGGCGAACAACACGCCATCCTCCATTTCGGTTCCGGGAGATAGTCAGATGTCCATGTTTCGCAACCTTCTCAAGGACCAGTCGGGCGCCACGGCCATCGAGTACGGCCTCATCGCCGCGTTGATCTCGGTCGCCGGCATCGTCGCCTTCACCGCGGTCGGTACCGGCCTCAGCGGCATGATGACCACGGTTTCCGGCAAGCTGCAGTAGTCGTGAGGCGCCGCGGGCACCAGTGCATCGCGGGATCTGCCGCGATGCCCGGCCGTCCGCCGGGCCTTGCCGACCCTGGTCGGGACAAGGTCAATCCATCGGGAGTCCTCCTGTCATGCTCAAAGATGTCCAAGAAGCCTCTCAGGTCGCTGTCCGCCTGGCGATCGCCTTCTTCGCGGTCGTGGTCGTGGCGCCACCGATCCTGATCGCGCTGTGCTTCGTGCCCCAGAGCTGGACCAGCGGCTCGCTCATCATCCTGCTTCTGATGTTCACACTGATCGGCGCTTCGGTGACGCGGGCGACGCAACTCGAAAACGCCATCGTCAGGGGCCTGTTCGCCGCCGGCGCCGTGCTGCTGGTCTTCCCCGTCGCCCTGGCTCTGAGCGCACTGGCCGGCCCCGCCGCCGCGCAGCTGCTCAGCATCAATGGCAGCGAGGAAGCCGCCATGCTTCGCAGCGTGCTGATCGTCTACGACCTCGCGGTCGGCACGTCATGTCTGGCGCTGGCAGGCATCATCTGGATGCGGGCGCGACGCCAGGCAGGCCTCGACCCGGATCTGGCCGATGCCGAGCTGCGGCAGGCCTTCTGGGAAGTCCGCCAAATCGTCCGGAGCCGCGCCTAGACGGCGCGGCCATCCCACCTGCGATACGCAAGTGTGGAGGCCGACATGCGCAACAATGCGGTGGTCGTCGCCGATGACGACACCCTTCGTGGCCGCAATCTGGTGAAGTGGCTGAGGGCTTGCGGTATCGCCGCGTATACGCCCTCGACGGATTGCCGCGACAAGTCGACCCTGGCGATGATCCACGAGGTGCGGCCACGACTCATCGTGTGCCGCCCCGGCGAGACGGGGATCACGCTCTTCCGTCCCCTGCGGGCCATGCGGCAACCGCCGATGGTGATCCTGCTCCGGGAAAACCCGCAGGCCTGCGACGAAGTCAATGCGATCGACGAGCTGATCGTCGCATCCATCCGCGCGCCGGTCCCGATGCCCGGGCTGTGCGCCTTCATCCGCACTGCGCTTGCGATCGTCGCCAGGCTCGACGCGCCGTCGGTACCAACGCGCGGCAGGTCGCCGGAAACCCCACCATTGGGGCACGCCGTCGGCGCCACGGCCCGCGCGATGCAAGCGATGGTCCAGGCAATCCGTTAGACCGGGCGACGCCGGGAAGCACGCCACCTGTCAGCACTGACTTTAGCGGGGTCCACATTGCTCCTCACCCTGAGGAGGCCGCGAAGCGGCCGTCTCGAAGGGTGGGCAAAGTCGGGATGGTTCGTCCAAGCGGTTTTCTGACCGCCGTGCGGTTGCCCATCCTTCGAGACGCGCGCCTGTGGCGCGCTCCTCAGGATGAGGAGAAGATAAATGGCCTGGGTCGGCGCCTGTGAGCGCGCCACTGGCGTGGCGCGCTCGCGGCGCTCACGGATGCGGGCGCGAACCCTCAGGCCGCGACGCCCATGACGGCCTTCAGCTCAAGGAACTCGTCGAGGCCCCATTCGCCGTACTCGCGGCCGTTGCCGGACTGCTTGTAGCCGCCGAACGGCGCCGAGATGTCCATCGGCGTGCCGTTGAGGTGCACGTTGCCCGCCCGCAGCTGGCTGGCCACGCGCCGCGCGGTCTCGGCGCTGCCGGACTGGACATAGGCGGCCAGGCCGTAGGGTGTGTCGTTGGCCATGGTGACGGCCTGCGCCTCGGTCTCGTACGGCAGGATCGACAGCACCGGCCCGAAGATCTCCTCGCGGGCGATCGTCATGTCGTTGCGCACGTTGGCGAACACCGTGGGCCGCACGTAGTAGCCGCGGTTGACACCCTCCGGCCGGCCGGGGCCGCCGGTCACCAGGGTGGCGCCCTCGGCGATGCCGGCCTCGATCAGGCGCTGGATCTTGTTATACTGGGTCTCGCTCACGACCGGGCCCAGCGCCGTGTCGGCGCCGGCGGGATCGCCGACCTTCAGGCCCTCCGCCACTTTCTTGGCGATGGCCGCCGCCTGGTCGTGCTGGCCGGCCTGCACGAACATGCGGGTCGGCGCGTTGCAGGACTGGCCGCTGTTGCGCATGACGTTCTGGATGCCGCTCGACACGGCCTTCTCCAGGTCGGCGTCGGGCAGCACGATGTTGGCCGACTTGCCGCCCAGCTCCTGGTGCACACGCTTGACCGTGTCGGCCGCCGCCTTGGCGACCGCCACGCCGGCGCGGGTCGAGCCGGTGAACGACACCATGTCGACGTCGGGATGCGAGGCGATGGCTTGCCCCACCGTCGGCCCGTCGCCGTTCACGAGGTTGAACACGCCCTTGGGCACGCCAGCGTCGTGCATCACCTCGGCGAACAGGACGGCGTTGAGCGGCGCGATCTCGCTGGGCTTCAGCACCATGGTGCAGCCCGCCGCCAATGCCGGCGCCACTTTGCAAACGATCTGGTTGATCGGCCAGTTCCATGGCGTGATGAAGCCGCAGACGCCGACCGCCTCCTTGGCCAGAAGGGTGGTGCCGCGCACTTCGTCGAACTTGAACTCCTTGAGCACCTTGATCATCTGGTTCAGGTGGCCGACGCCGGTCGCGGCCTGCGCCCTGGTGGCCAGCGTGATCGGCGCGCCCATCTCCATCGAGATGACCTTGGCGATGTCGTCATAGCGCTTCTTGTAGGCCGCCAGGATCGCCTCCAGCAGGGCGACCCGCTCCTCCCGCGTCGTGCGCGAGAAGCTCGGGAACGCCGCCTTGGCCGCCGCCACGGCACGGTCGACGTCCTTGGCCGACCCCAGGCTGATGCGGGCGCACGACTCTTCCGTCGCCGGGTTGATCACGTCGAACGGCTTCGGCTCGGCCGGGTCGACCCAGGCGCCGTCGATGTAGAACTTGAGATGGTCGGACATGTCTTCCCTCCGTCATGAGCGGGCTGGTGAAAAAAGCTGGCTCCCCTGTGGGGCTCAGCCTGCACCAAACAGGCCTCGGCTGGCCAGAGGTTGATGGGAGTGAGCAACCATGGGGGCAAGAGGGAAATTGAGAACCCGGCGGGGTTCAGCGCCCGGTCATTCCCGGCGTATTGAGATCATCACGCGTGGCCGGTAGCATCAAGGCATGCGAACGACATTGACGCTGGACGGCGACGTGGCTGCCAAACTCGAGGCTGAAGCGCGCCGTTCGGGGCGGCCCTTCCGGGATGTCGTCAACGATACGCTGAGGCGCGGGTTGTCCCATCAGCATGCCATCGATTCGCGACAGGCTTTCAAAGTTGTGGCGCGCGATCTTGGCAATCTCCGGCCAGGTCTTTGCCTGGACAAGGCCGCAGCCCTGCTCGAGGCGGTTGAGGGTCCGCTTTTCCGGTGATTCGGCGCTAACCCGATGATCCGGCCCTACGGGCCGGTGCGCCACTGGAGTGGCGCGCTCCCGGCGATTCATCCCTCGATCAGCAGGCCGTCCTCGAGGCGCACGACGCGGTCCATGCGCGACGCCAGCTCGGGGTTGTGGGTGGCGATCAGGGCGGCCAAGCCGGCGCCGCGGGTCAGCGCCAGCAGTTGGCGGAACACCGCGTCGGACGTCGTGTGGTCGAGGTTGCCGGTCGGCTCGTCGGCCAGCAGCACCCGGGGCGCGTTGGCGACGGCGCGGGCGATGGCGACGCGTTGCTGCTCGCCGCCCGACAGGCGCGCCGGCCGATGGCTTTCGCGCTCGGACAGGCCGACCATCTTCAGCAGCTCGCGGGCCCGCGTGCGCGCCACGCCGCGGCCGATGCCGGCCAGCATCTGCGGCAGCATCACGTTCTCCAGGGCCGAGAACTCGGGCAGCAGGTGATGGTACTGGTAGACGAAGCCGAGGTAGCGGCCGCGCAGCGCCGTGCGCTCGCTGTCGGAGAGGCCGGCCGCCGGCCTGCCGTCGAGCAGCACGTCGCCGCCGTCCGGATTCTCCAGCAGGCCGGCGATGTGCAGAAGGGTCGACTTGCCGGCGCCGGACGGGCCGACCAGCGCCACGATCTCTCCCGGCCGCAGGTCAAGCGCGGCGCCGCGCAGCACCTCCAGCGTCTTGTCGCCCTGGTGGAAGGTGCGGCGGATGTCGCGCAGCGTCAGTGCGGCGGCCGGCTCACTCATAGCGCAGGGCCTCCACCGGATCGAGGCGCGCGGCGCGGCGGGCCGGATAGAGCGCCGCCGCCAGCGACAGGGCCAGCGCCAGGGCCATGATCGCCGTCACCTCGCCGGCATCGACCCGCACCGGCAGGTTGGCAAGAAAGTCCACCTCGCCGCTGCGCATCGACCCGCCGGTGGCCTCGGTGAGGAAGGCGCCGATCGGTTTCATGTTGTCGCAGATCAGCAGGCCGAGCGCGGCGCCGACGAAGGTGCCGACGACCCCGACGCTGGCGCTGGCCAGGAAGAAGATGCGCACCACGCCGCCGCGCGTCGCCCCCATGGTGCGCAGGATGGCGATGCCCCTGCCCTTGGTGCGCACCAGCATGGTGAAGCTGGCAATCACGTTCATCGACGCCACCAGCACGATCAACCCGAGGATCAGGAACATCATGACCCGTTCCAGCTCCAGCGCTCCCACCAGACGCGCGTTGCGGGTGCGCCAGTCGCTGACGCGCAAGCCGTCGCGATCCAGCCGCTGGCGCAGCTGCGGCACCATCTCCGCCGCCCGCGCCGGGTCGGCAACCATGATGTCGATCGACGTGACGGCATCCTCAGGCAGCTCGAAATCCTCCTGGAACAGGTCGAGCGGGATGAACGCCAGCGCCGTGTCGAATTCGTAGCGGCGGCTCAGGAAGCTCGCCACCAGCTCGTAGGGCACGATCCGCGTCTCGACACCACCCTTGTCGTCGCGCTTGTAGATGGTGGCGTGAAGGACATCGCCATACTGCAATCCCAGCGCCTGGCGCAGCCGGTCGCCGATGACGACGGGATTGGGCTTGCTCGTGAAATCGGCCAGGTTGCCGCCGGTCAGGTTCCTGGCCACGATATCGCGCGCCTCCAGATCCTCGGGGCGGATCCCGCGCAACGTGATGACGCGCGTTGCCGTGCGGACCGTGACCAGGGTCTGCCGCTCGGCGACAGGAGTCACCGATTTCACGAACGGCACGGTCGCGAACCGCATCGACAGCGCCTCCCAACCGGTGATGAGGCCCTTCTCCGGCGCCACCTGGATATGGCCGTTCATGCCCAGGATCCGGTTGTAGAGCTCGCCGCGGAAGCCGTTCATCACGCTCAGAACCACGATCAGGGTTGCAACGCCCAAGGCGACGCCGATCAGCGAGAAGATGGCGATGAACGAGATGAAGCCGTCCTTCTCGCGCGTGCGCAGGTAGCGCAGCGCGATCATGCGCTCCGGCTTGGTGGGGAGGAGGGTCATGAATCTTCCCCCGGAGGGGGAAGGTGGCGCGCAGCGCCGGAAGGGGGATGTTCGAACGGACTCGATGCCAGATCAGATCGCCGCGGATGACCGAACATCCCCCATCCGCCCTTCGGGCACCTTCCCCCTCCGGGGGAAGGTAAGAAGAACCACCTATCCACGGCGCAGGCCCTCCAGGGGGTCAAGGCGGGTGGCGGCCCAGGCCGGGTAGAGCGTGGCGAGGAACGCGAACACCAGGGCCATGACGGCGATGGAAGCCACCTCGCCGCCGGAGATGCGCGCCGGCAGCTCGGCCAGCAGGTAGAGCTGCGGATCGAACAGGCAGACGCCGAAGGCCGACTGGATACCCTGCCGGATCGACTCGATGTTGCGCACGAACAGCAGGCCGAGCGCCATGCCCAACGCGACGCCGACCACGCCGATGCCCATACCGTCGGTCAGGAAGATGCGCAGGATCTGGCCGCGCGAGGCGCCCATGGTGCGCAGGATGGCGATATCCGGGCCCTTGGTGCGCACCAGCATCATCAGGCTGGAGACGATGTTGAACGCCGCCACGAGGATGATCAGGCTCAGCACCAGGAACATCACGTTGGTCTGGACCTGGACGGTGCTGAAGAAGCCGGCGTTGGCCTCGATCCAGTCGAAGGCGTAGGCCTTCCATTCCAGCGCCTCGGAAATGCGTGGCGCGAGGCGCTGGTAGTTGCCGGGGTCGGTGGCGAAGACCTCCAGCATCGACGCCTGCCCCGGCATGTCGAAGAAGCTCTGCGCCCTCTCGAGCGGCATGTAGATGAAGTTCGAGTCGTAGTCGAACATGCCGACTTCGAAGATCGCGGCGACGGTCACCTGCCGGGTCTTCTGCAGGCGTCCCAGCGCCGTGTCCTGCGCCTGCGGCGAGACCAGCGTAATCCTGCCGCCGACCTTGACCGCCAGCGACTCCGCCAGCCGCGCGCCGATGACGACCGCGTTGTCGTTGGCCATATCGTCGAGCCGGCCGCGCTCGGCGATCACAGGCGGCGCGCTGTCGCGCGGCGCGCAGACATCCGACTGCCGCTGGTCACGCCGCACGACGGCGGCCGAGGGGCCGATCGACCGGGCGATCGGTCCGCGCGCCTTGAGGTCCTCCAACCGCATGCCGCGCACCATGACGCCGCGCACGCCATCCTGTGAGATGACCAGGGCCTGGCCTTCGACCACGGCGTTGACGCTGGCGACCCCGGGTATGGCCCGGATCTTGTCCAGGAACTGGTTGTCGTCGGCCAGCGGTCCGCGGCCCGAGGTGACGCCGAGATGGCCGTTGACGGCCGTGATCTGGTTGAGCAGCTCGACCCGGAAGCCGTTCATCACGGCCATGACGACGATCAGGGTGCCGACACCCAGCGCGATGCCGACCAGCGAGAACCAGGCGATGATGGAGATGAAGCCCTCCTCCCGCCGCGCCCGCAAATAGCGCAACGAGATCAGGCGTTCGGCGGCGCTGAAAGCCATCGGGCGCAAACCTGTCGTCTATCGCAGGGATGGCCCTGCCAGCACCGGCGTCGACTGACGATCCGCAGCGCGCAGCAGAAGCTCTGGATCGACAGAGGCGGTGGACGCAGGAGGCACCCCGATCACACCCGCACTCGCGGCGAGCAGACGGCCGACCTCGGTGACAAAGGCGTCGATTTCGCCTGCGGCCGCTGCCCCGTTCGCCGCCGGCACGCTCACCCTGAGCTTGATGAAGTGGCGCCGCGCACCGGTCAGGCCGACGAAGGTGATCACCGGGTTGTCGTTGCGCACCATGCGGTAGGTAGCCGTCAGGAATTCGATGCCGCCGGACTGGATCGTCCGCTCGCCGAGGAGCACTGGTTCGGGAAGGTTGTTCGTCTTCGCGATCGCCGCGATATCGCCGCGCGCCCTGGCGAATTCGGCACGGACGAGATTGCTGGCGATGCCGTCCGGAACGGACGGGTTGCCGCCGTTGTAGACGTAGATCGAGCCGGCGTAGATCGCCCCGGAACCCGATGCACGGGCGCGGTATTCGACGCCGTGGCCCAGGGGCGCCTGCGGGTATCTCTCGCCCTTCATCAGGGCGAGTCCACCGAGGCGATCGGGAAACCGGATGCCCGCTTCCGGCACGAGATATTCGGCCGATGCTGGCCCGACGCTCCACGCCACCAAGACCGCGAGAGCGGCCGCAGCCATCCGAACCCAGGTCCGCATGGTCTCCTCCCTTGCCACGTGGCGCGTGTACCAGTCAGGCGCCGACCTTGGCGACGGCCTGATCGAGGGCCACTTCTTCCCGCGCACCCGTGGCGCGGTTCTTCACCTCGACCTTGCCGGCCGCCAGGCCCTTGGGGCCAAGGATCATCTGCCAGGGCACGCCGATCAGGTCCATGTCGGCGAACTTGGCACCGGGGCGCAGGTCGCGGTCGTCGTAGAGGACCCACATTCCTTTCGCCTTGAGCTGGGCGTAGAGCGTCTCGCAGGCTTTCGACACCGCCCCGTCATCGACCTTGAGGTTCAGCAGACCGACCTTGAACGGCGCAACCGAGTCGGGCCAGACGATACCGGCGTCGTCGTGGCTGGCTTCGATGATGGCGCCAACCAGGCGCGAGACGCCGATGCCGTAGGAGCCCATCTCCACTGTGATCGGCTCGCCCCCGGGACCGGAGACGACGGCATTCAACGGCGCCGAGTACCTGGTGCCGAAATAGAAGATGTGGCCGACCTCGATGCCGCGCGCCGCCAGCCGCCGGTCGGCCGGCACCGCGGCCTCGAACGCCGCCGCGTCGTGCTTCTCGTCGGTCGCGGCGTACAGAGACGTCCACTCGTTGACCAGCGGCTGCAGGTCAGCGCTGTAATCGATGGTCCGGCCGAGGATGTCCTTGTCAATCAACCCCTTGTCGCAGAACACGGCGCTTTCGCCGGTCTCGGCCAGGATGATGAACTCGTGGCTGAGGTCGCCGCCGATCGGCCCGGTGTCGGCGCGCATCGGGATCGCCTTCAGCCCCATGCGCGCGAAGGTGCGCAGGTAGGCCACGAACATCTTGTTGTAGGAGTGCGTCGCGCCCGCCTTGTCGATGTCGAAGGAGTAGTTGTCCTTCATCAGGAACTCGCGCCCGCGCATGACGCCGAAGCGCGGCCGCACCTCGTCGCGGAATTTCCACTGGATGTGGTAGAGGTTGCGCGGCAGATCGCGGTAGCTCTTCACGCCGTCGCGGAAGATGGTGGTGATCACCTCCTCGTTGGTCGGGCCGTAGAGCATCTCGCGGTCGTGCCGGTCCTTGATGCGCAGCATCTCCGGGCCGTAGGCGTCATAGCGGCCGCTCTCGCGCCACAGGTCGGCCGACTGGATGGTCGGCATCAGCACTTCCTGGGCGCCTGACGCGTCCTGCTCCTCGCGCACGATGCGCTCGATGTTGCGCAGCACGCGGTAGCCCAGCGGCAGCCAGGCATAGATGCCGGCGGCCTGCTGACGGATCAGCCCGGCACGCAGCATCAGGCGGTGCGACACGATCTGGGCTTCCGCTGGATTTTCGCGCAGCGTGGGCAGGAAATACTGGCTGAGGCGCATCGTGTCGGAACCTGTGGCGGATGGGGGCAGCCATCGTGGCTGCGAAAGACGCGCGAATTTAGGCAAGGCCCGCACGGAAGGCAAATTGCGGCCCTCTCCCGCCAAGCGGGAGAGGGAGGGGCCCATCGCCGAGCGGCAGCGAGGCGATGGGAGGGTGAGGGTTTCAACCGAGGCGCCGTGCGTGAAACCCTCACCCGGCGCGAAGACGCGCCGACCTCTCCCGCATGCGGGAGAGGTAAACAAGCCATTTTCCTCTAGCCCGCCGGTTGCACGTCTCGCACAATCGTGATGGCGGCCCCGTGCCCGGCGGACGCTCCACAAGAGAACCAGGGGAACGGCGCCATGCTCGAAAACTTCTTCAAGCTGCGCGAGAACAACACCAACATCCGCACCGAGGTGCTGGCCGGGATCACGACGTTCCTGACCATGGCCTACATCATCTTCGTCAATCCCGACATCCTCTCGAAGGCGGGCATGCCGCGCGACGCGGTGTTCGTCGCGACCTGTGTCGCGGCGGCGATCGGCACCCTGCTGATGGCCTTCCTCGCCAACTATCCCATCGCGCTGGCGCCGGGCATGGGGCTCAATGCCTACTTCGCCTTCGGTGTCGTGCTGGGCATGAACTACACGTGGCAGGTGGCACTGGGCTGCGTGTTCATCTCGGGCGTGATCTTCCTGATCCTGAGCGTGCTGCCGGTACGCGAGTGGATCGTCAACGCCATCCCGAAGTCGCTGAAGATGGCGATCGCGGCCGGTATCGGCCTGTTCCTGGCGCTGATCGCGCTGCAGGGTGCCAAGATCGTGGTCGACCATCCCGTGACGCTGGTCACCCACGGCGACCTGAAGAGCTGGCCGGTCATCCTCGCCGCCCTGGGCTTCGTGCTGATCGCGGCGCTGGAGTACAGGAAGGTGCCGGGCGGCGTGATCATCGGCGTGCTGGCGGTGACAGTCGCCTCGGCACTGCTGGGCGCCAGCAAGTTCGAGGGTGTCGTCGCGACGCCGCCCAGCATCGGGCCGGTCTTCCTGCAGATGGACCTTGCGGGCGCGCTCAACGTCGGCCTGATCACCGTGGTGTTCGCGTTCCTGTTCGTCGACCTGTTCGACAACTCCGGTACGCTGATCGCGCTGGCCCACCGCGCCGGCTTCCTGCAGAAGGACGGCACCGTGCCGCGCCTGGGGCGGGCGCTGATCGCCGACTCGTCGGCGGCGATGATCGGCGCTGCCGTCGGCACCTCGACCACCACCAGCTACATCGAGAGCGCGTCGGGCATCAATGCCGGCGGGCGCACCGGACTGACGGCCGTCGTGGTGGCGATCATGTTCCTGCTGGCGCTGTTCTTCTCGCCGCTCGCCGGTTCGGTGCCGCCGTGGGCGACCGCGCCGGCCCTGCTTTACGTCGCGTGCCTCATGGCGCACGGGATGATCGAGATCGAGTGGAACGATGTCACCGAGGCAGCGCCTGCCGTTGTGACGGCACTCGCGATGCCCTTCACGTTCTCGATCGCCGAGGGCATCGCGTTCGGATTCATCACTTACACCGCGATCAAAATCGCGGCAGGTCGCATCAGCGACGTGCACCCCGCGGTCGGGATTCTCGCCGTCCTGTTCGTGGTCAAGTTCGCCGTCATCGGCTGAGGCGACGTTTCGCGGAGCGGCCAAATGCGACATCTGGCCGCTTCGACGAAATGGTATGACCACGAACGATCGCCGTAAGTCATTGGGATTTCAAAAATAAGTATCCACTCGCAAGAAAAATTCCTAGGCAGACCCTTTCGGTTCGGCTAGAAACGCGCGTCGGGAGTTGGGGCCCAGGCCCGGAGCCCGAGTTTGAGGGAGGAAAAACGCCCGAGAACGGGCAGGCACGGCACAAGAACCGTGCAGGGACGCTGCCGTTGTGTGCACGAACGGTAAATCCTCCGGGATTTACCGTTTGTTTTTTTATGGGCGAATGGCGCCCTATCCGACGTCTCGCAGGGCGAACACGTCGAGCACCCACACAACGTACCAGAGCACCCACAGCACAGCCGAGATCGCGGTCGTGATCAGCGCCTTGCGCAACAAATCCGGGCGGGCCGGCGCGCCGCGGTCGGCGCCCGGTACGGTATCGTCAGCCCGACGCACGCCCAGCGGCAGCACCGCGAAGATCACCGTCCACCAGATGACGGCGAAAACCATGAGGCCGGTGACCCAACTCATGGGGAGACTTCCCGTCCGCCGACGCTACAGCGCAAGCACCAGGGGCAAACGGAGACTGTCATCCCGAGCGAAGCGAGGGATCTTTCCTTCTGCCGCCGTATAGGACGGACTGCCGGATCCAAAGATCCCTCGCTTCGCTCGGGATGACAGGCGTTGTCCGCACCAAAATCGCGGTCCGAAATTACACCTGCTCGATTTCGATCAGGGTGCCGTTGAAATCCTTGGGGTGCAGGAAGAGGACGGGCTTGTCGTGGGCGCCGATCCTGGGCTCGCCGTCGCCCAGGACGCGGGCACCCTTGGCCTTGAGCTGGTCGCGCGCCTGGTAGATGTCCTCGACCTCGTAGCAGACATGGTGGATGCCGCCATCGGCGTTGCGGGCCAGGAAGTTGGCGATCGGCGATTTCTCGCCGAGCGGGTGCAGCAGCTCGATCTTGGTGTTGGGCAGCTCCACGAACACCACCGTGACGCCGTGCGCCGGCTGCGGCACGGGGGCGCTGACCTTGGCGCCCATGGTGTCGCGATAGAGCGCCGCGGCCTGCGCCAGGTCAGGGACGGCGATGGCGATGTGGTTGAGCCGGCCGATCATGGGGACCTCAGAGGACAGTAAACAGATGACAGAAGACAGAAAGAGCATGACGGGATCATTCTGTCCTCTGTCCCCTGCCTTCTGTGCTCTAAATGCGGACCACCTGGACATCCGTCAACGGCTTCTTGTCGAAGCGCGACTTGAAGACACGGCGGACCGCCCGCCTTGCCGCCTCGGCCACGGTGGCGTCGTCGCGCGCTTCGCTGTCGCTGAGGTCGGCGACCGAGGCCCGCAGCGCCTCGACCCCGGCCGCAACCGCCTCGCCGATCACGCCGGCGTCGCCGCCGAGCCCCTGGACCGTCAGCCTGGGCGCCGTCAGCGGCCGGCCGGTGCGGTCCAGCACCAGCGTGGCCACGGCGGCGCCGTTCCACAGCATCTTGCGCCGGTCGCGCAGGCCGATATCGTCGATCGATACCAGCCGCGTGCCGTCGCGCGCCAGCCGCCCGGCCGGCACGTGGTCGACGATCTCCGCCGGACCCGGGGCCAGCCGCACCAGGCTGCCGTTGGGCGCCACGACCGCGGCCGGCACCTGGCATTCCCGGGCCAGGGCCGCATGCTCAACCATATGCCGCTGCTCGCCATGCACGGGCACCGCGATGCGCGGCCGGATCCATTGGTACAGGCGGGTGAGCTCGTCGCGCGCCGGGTGGCCGGAGACGTGGATGTCGGCATCGCGGTCGGTGATGATCTCAACGCCCATGGCACTGAGCTGGTTCTGCAGCCGCCCGATCGGCTTCTCGTTGCCGGGGATCACGCGCGAGGAAAAGACCACGGTGTCGCCGGGCTGCAGCGCGATGTCGCGGTTCTCGCCGGACGCCAGCCGCGCCAGCGCAGCGCGCGGCTCGCCCTGGCTGCCGGTGCAGATCAGGCACACCTTCTCGCGCGGCAGCCAGCCGGCATCGCGCTCGCTCACACCAGGGGGAAAGTCGACGAGGTAGCCGTTCTCCTGGGCCGCCTCGATCATGCGATGCAACGCGCGGCCGACCAGCACGGGATGGCGGCCGGCCGCGACGGCGGCGGTCGCGACACTCTCGACGCGCGCCAGATTGGAGGCAAAGCAGGTCACGGCCACCAGCGCCTTCTGGTGGCGGATCACGTCGGTCAGCCGATGCCGCACCTCCGATTCCGAGCCGGCCTCGCCGGGCACGAAGACGTTGGTCGAATCGCAGACCATCGCCAGCACGCCGTCAGTGCCCAGCCGGCGCAGCGCCGCTTCGTCGGTCACCTCGCCGATCAGCGGATCGGGGTCGATCTTCCAGTCGCCGGTGTGCAACACGACGCCGTGCGGCGTGCGGATGGCGACAGCGTTCGGCTCGGGGATCGAGTGCGTCATGGTGACGAACTCAAGCTCGAACGGCGGCAACGACAGCTTGCCGCCCAGCGGCACGATGGTCAGCGGCACGTCGTCGGCCAGCCCGGCCTCGGCCAGCTTGCGCTTGAGCACCGAGGCGGCGAAAGGCGTGGCGTAGATCGGGCAGCGCAGAAGCGGCCACAGGTCGGGGACGGCGCCGAGGTGGTCCTCGTGCGCATGCGTCAGCACGACGCCGACGAGAGCGTCGCGACGCTCGACGATGAAGGCCGGGTCGGGCATCAGCACGTCCAGCCCCGGCATCGAGTCGTCGGCGAAGGTGACGCCGAGGTCGAGCATCAGCCACTTGCTGCGGCAGCCGTAGAGATTGAGGTTCATCCCGATCTCGCCGGCGCCGCCCAGCGGCAGGAACAGCAGCTCATCGCCCGGTGTGGTCATGTGCGGACCCGACACGCGATCGACCCTCCCGTCGTCCCGACCAAGGCCCGAAGGGCCGCGTGGAGGGACCTTCCCGCAACAACGACAACCGTTGCTGTTGAGAGAAGGTCCCTCGACTGCGCCGCGCCCGGCGCGGCTCCGCTCGGGATGACGGGAAACGCGCTATGTCCGATGACGCGAGTCATGCGATCGGCCGGTTGCGGCGCCAGATTTCGAGCAGGCCGTACAGGGTCAGGTCGGGCTCGATGGCCTGGATCACCCTGGTCTCGGCCTCGAAGACGGACGCCAGCCCGCCGGTGGCGATCACCTTCATGGGTTCGCCGAACTCGGCCTGGATGCGCGTGACCAGGCTCTCGATCAGGCCGACATAGCCCCAGAAGATGCCGGACTGCATGGCCGACACAGTCGTCCGGCCGATCACGCCGGCCGGCTTGTCGACCCGGATGCGCGGCAGGCGCGCGGTCATCAGGTAGAAGGCCTCGATCGACAGCTCGATGCCCGGGGCGATGGCGCCGCCGCAGAAGTTGCCGTCCCGGTCGACGACCTCGAAGGTCGTGCCGCTGCCGAAGTCGATCACGATCAGCGGCCCGCCGTACTTCTTGTAGCCGGCGATGGCGTCGACCAGGCGGTCGGCACCGGCATCCTGCGGCCGGTCGATCAGCACCTTCACGCCCAGCTCGACGTTGGGCTCGCCCACGACCAGCGGCGCGACGTCGAAATAGCTCTCGCACAGGCGCTTCAGGTTGAACAGCACAGCCGGCACCACGGAGGCGATGATGACGCCCCGCACCTGGCCCAGCTTGAAACCCTTCAGCTCCATGAGCTGGCTCAACCAGACGGCGTACTCGTCGGCCGTACGCTTGCCCTCGGTGCGCAGCCGCCACTGCGCCACCAGCGTCTCGCCGTCGAACAGCGCGAACTTGCTGTTGGTGTTGCCGATATCCAGCGCAAGCAGCATGAAGAACTCCAATCTCAGCCTTCTCCGCGCGAAGGTCTGAAAACCTCGCCGGAGACGATGCGGCGCGGCGGCCCGCCGGGGGGTTCCAACAGCAGCGCGCCGTCGGCGTCAAGGCCGGCGAATCGACCTTCGATGCGCTCGTCGCCCTGCGAAACCGCGACCGTCTCGCCCAGCCACGCCGCGCGCGCCAGCCAGTCGGCGCGCGTGCCGGCAAACCCTTGACGCCACTGCGCCAGACGGGCGGCCAGGGCTGTCAGATACGCTTGCAGGACCGCGGGCGCGTCCCGTGCATCACCACGGTCGCGCAGGCTGGCGGCGGCGTAGCTGGTGGCGCCCGCGGCCGGCGCCACCATGACGTTGATGCCCGTGCCGATGACCACATGCTCGACCAGGCCGCCGGCACCGACCGACGACTCCAGCAGGATGCCGGCGATCTTGGCGCCGTCGACCAGCACGTCGTTGGGCCATTTCAGGCGGACCTCGCAGGTCGCGGGCAGGCCGCCGAGGACGGCATCGCACACCGCCAGCGCCGTGACGAAACCAAGTTGCGCAGCCCGTTCCGGCGGGCAGCGAGGCCGCACGATGGTTGAGCTGTAGGCATTGCCGGGCGGCGACGACCAGGTGCGGCCGCGGCGGCCACGGCCGCCTTCCTGCCGGCGCGCCGAGATGACCGTACCTTCAGGGGCGCCGCTCTCGGCGCGCTGCAGCGCCTCGTCGTTGGTGCTGCCGATCGAGTCGAAGGCGATGACGGCCCATCCCGGCGGAAGGACCCCGGACGTCATTTTCCGGATGGAGCTGGCTTGGGGGGAGGCGGCGGCGGAAAGGCCTTGGCCGCCGTCGCGGCGCCATCCAGGAACGGCGTCTGGAATACCGGGAAGACCGGGAACAGGAAGAGCGCCGAGGCCAGCATCACGACGGCCATGTCGCGCTCGACCGGACGGTCGAAGGACGGGGCCGGATCGTCGAAATACATCACCTTGACGATGCGCACGTAGTAGTAGGCGCCCACGACCGACGCCAGCACCGCGATGGCGGCCGCGACGTAGAGACCGGCGTTGATGGCGGCGAGGAAGATGTTGAGCTTGCCGAAGAAGCCGGCCAGCGGCGGGATGCCGGCCATCGAGAACATGAACAGCATCAGCGCCAGCGCCATCAGCGGCTGCCGCTGCGCCAGGCCGGCGAGATCGGCGATGCGTTCGACCATGACACCCCGGCGCCGCATCGAGAGGATGCAGGCGAAGGTCCCGACGTTCATCGCCAGGTAGATGATCATGTAGACGACGATCGCGCGAACACCTTCCTCGCTGTTCGCGGCAAGGCCGAGCACCACGTAGCCCATGTTGCCGATCGACGAATAGGCCATCAGCCGCTTGATGTTCTCCTGCCGCAGCGCCGCCACCGCGCCCCAGATCGTCGACAGGATCGCCACCGCCACCAGGATCTGCTGCCATTGGACGACCAGGGGCCGGAACGGGCCCATCACCACCGAAACGATCAGGGACATGGCGGCGATCTTGGGCGCCACGGCAAACAGTGCCGTCACCGGCGTCGGCGCGCCTTCGTAGACGTCCGGTGTCCACATATGGAAGGGCACGGCCGAAATCTTGAACACAAGCCCGGCCAGCACGAAGACGAGCCCGACGACGGCGCCTACCGACGCCTGGCCCTGGTCGGGGCTGAAGATGCGCCCGAGATTGCCGAAGTTGGTCGTGCCGGAGAAGCCGTAGACCAGCGATATGCCGTACAGCAGCATGCCGGACGCGACGGCGCCCAGAACGAAGTACTTGAGGCCGGCCTCGGTCGAGCGCGTGTCGTCGCGCTGGAAGGCGGCAACGACGTAGAGCGCCAGGGACTGCATCTCCAGGCCCAGATAGAGCGTCATCAGGTCGTTGGACGAGATCATCACCAGCATGCCCAGCGTCGCCAGCAGGACGAGCACCGGGAACTCGAACCGCCACACGCCGGCCCGCAGGAAGAAACCACGCGACATCACGATGGCGATGCCGGCCGCCAGCAGCGACAGCACCTTCATCGCCTTGGTGAAGGCATCGACCTGGAAGAGGTCGTTGAAAGCCTTGCCGTGCTCGAGCCGAAGCACCAGGAAGATCGCGACGCCCAGGCTGACGACGCACAGCCACGATACCAGGTCCGTGCTCCTGGCGCCGCGGAAGGCGCCGATCATCAGGATGACCATCGCGGCCGCGGCGAGGAAGATCTCCGGCGCCGCCAGTGTCCAGTTGTCCAATCCGTTGCCCATGATCGTCACCGGCCCAGCATCGCGGTCGCCTTGGCCGCCTTCAGCGCCGCCTGGTAGTCGGCGATCAGCTTGCCCACGGAAGCATCCATCAGGTCGAGGAACGAGGCCGGATAGATACCCATCCAGATCGTCACCAGCACCAGCGGCGCGAACACCGCCACCTCGCGCATGCTCATGTCAGGCATGGCGCGCACGGCGTCGCGCGTGATCGTGCCGAAGACGACCTTGCGGTAGAGCCACAGCGCATAGGCCGCCCCCAGGATCATGCCCAAGGCGGCAATGGTCGCCACCCAGGTGTTGGCCTTGAAGGCGCCGACCAGCACCAGCAGCTCGCCGACGAAACCCGACAGGCCGGGCAGGCCGACGCTGGCCATGGTGAAGACCATGAAGACCAGGGCATATTTCGGCATGTTGTCGGCGAGCCCGCCGTAATCGGCGATCTCGCGCGTGTGCAGGCGGTCGTAGACGACGCCGACGCAGAGGAACAGCGCCGCTGACACGACGCCATGGCTCAGCATCTGGAAGATGGCGCCCTGCACGCCCTGGGCGTTGACCACGAAGATGCCGATGGTGACGAAGCCCATGTGCGCCACCGAGGAATACGCGATCAGCTTCTTCATGTCCTGCTGCACCAGCGCCACCAGCGAGGTGTAGACCACGGCGACGCAGGACAGGCCGAACACCAGCGGCGCAAAGTACTCCGAGGCCAGCGGCATGATCGGCAAGGAGAAGCGCAGGAAACCGTAGGCGCCCATCTTCAGCAGCACGCCGGCCAGGATCACCGAGCCGGCCGTCGGCGCCTGCACGTGCGCGTCAGGCAGCCAGGTGTGGACCGGCCACATCGGCACCTTGACCGCGAATGAGGCGAAGAACGCCAGCCACAGCCAGAACTGCCACTCGAAGCTCAGCTTCGTCCTGGCCGGATCCATCGCGACCAGGACGTCGGTCGTCTCGCCCGCCTTGTAGTAGATGGCGATGATGGCCAGCAGCATCAGCACCGAGCCGGCCAGCGTGTAGAGGAAGAACTTGAAGGCGGCGTAGACGCGCTCCTTGCCGCCCCACACCCCGATGATCAGGAACATCGGGATCAGCACGCCCTCGAAGAACAGGTAGAAGACCACGAAATCGAGGGCGCAGAACATGCCGACCATCAGGGTCTCGAGCACCAGGAAGGCGACCATGTACTCGCGCACGCGCTTCTCGATCGCCGTCCAGCTCGCCAGCACGCACAGCGGCGTCAGGAAGGTCGACAGCAGCACGAAGAACATCGAGATGCCGTCGACGCCCATCTGGTAGGCGATGCCGTAGGCCGGCACCCAGTCGAGGTGCTCGACGAACTGGAAGCCGGGGTTCTTGGGGTCGAACTTCACCCACAGCGCCAGCGACACCAGGAAGGTGACCAGCGACGTCCACATCGCGGCATGGCGGGCGTTGTGGGCGCCGGTCTCGTCCTCACGGCAGACGACCAGGATCCAGGCCGCGCCCACGAGCGGCAGGAAGGTGACGAGCGACAGGATCGGCCAGGACGACATGGCCTAGCGCCCCCGCGAGAGCATGTACCAGGTGACCAGCAGGGCGACGCCGATCAGCATGGCGAATGCGTAGTGGTAGAGATAACCGCTCTGGGCGCGTCCCAGGATGTTCGACATGCGCGAGGCGCCGGCGGCCAGGCCGTTGGGGCCGATGCCGTCGATGATGCCGACGTCGCCCTTCTTCCAGAACTGGCCGCCGAGCCACAGCGCCGGCCGCACGAGCAGGAAGTCGTACAGCTCGTCGAAGTACCACTTCCGGAAGGACAGCTGGTACAGCGCCGGGAAGGCGTTCGCCATCATCTTCGGCAGGTTGGACTTCGAGGCCACGTAGAACCAGTACGCGACAGCGATGCCCGCCACGGCCACGATCAGCGGCAGCAGCTTGACCAGCCACGGGACGTGGTGCGCGTGCTCCAGCGCCTCCTTGCTGGAGGCCATGGCGATCGAGCCGCGCCAGAACGCCTCCCAGCCGTCGCCGACGAAGATGTTGTAGCCGACGAAACCGGCCACGACGGCCCCGAAGGCCAGGACGTAGAGCGGCACCAGTATCACCGCCGGTGATTCATGCGCTTGCTCGTAGTGATGATGGTCGTGCGGCTTGCCGTAGAAGGTCAGGAACATCAGGCGGCAGGAATAGAACGCCGTCATGAAGGCACCGGCGATGCCCAGCCAGAAGGCGTAGAAGCCGACGCCGGAATGCGCCCCGTAGGCAGCCTCGAGGATGATGTCCTTGGAGTGGAAGCCGGCCAGGCCGATGCCATGGCCAAGCACGAAGGGAACGCCGATCCCGGCCAGGGACAGCGTGCCGATCCACATCAGTGCGTGTGTCTGGCGGATCTTGTCCTTCAGGCCGCCCATGTGGCGCATGTCCTGCTCGTGGTGCATGGCATGGATCACCGAGCCGGACCCGAGGAACAGCAGCGCCTTGAAGAAGGCATGCGTCATGAGGTGGAAGATGGCAGCGCCGTACGCGCCCACGCCGCAGGCGAAGAACATGTAGCCGAGCTGGCTGCAGGTCGAATAGGCCACCACCCGCTTGATGTCCCACTGGGTCAGCCCGATGGTGGCGGCGAAGAACGCCGTCGAGGCACCGACGATGGTAACCACGTCCAGCGCCACCGGCGACAGCTCGAACAGCGGCGACAGGCGGGCCACCATGAAGATGCCGGCGGTGACCATGGTCGCGGCATGGATCAGGGCCGAGACCGGCGTCGGGCCTTCCATGGCGTCCGGCAGCCAGGTGTGCAGGCCGAGCTGGGCCGATTTCCCGCAAGCGCCGACGAACAGCAGCAGGCAGATCGTGGTCAGCGCCGGGACTTCGGCGCCGAGGAAGGTGAAGTTCGCCTTCGCCAGATCGGCGCCGGCCTTGAAGATGTCGTCGAACTTCACCGAGCCGGTCAGCATGTAGACGGCGAGGATGCCCAGCGCGAAGCCGAAATCGCCGACCCGGTTGACGATGAAGGCCTTGATGGCGGCGGCATTGGCGGAGGGGCGGTCGTACCAGTAGCCGATCAGCAGGTACGAGCAGAGGCCGACACCCTCCCAGCCGAAGAAGAGCTGCACCAGGTTGTCGGCCGTCACCAGCATCAGCATCGAGAAGGTGAACAGGCTGAGATAGGCCATAAACCGCGGGATGCCGGGATCGTCGGCCATGTAGCCGATCGAGTAGAGATGGACCATCGCCGACACGGTCGTGACCACGATCAGCATCACGGCCGTCAGCGTGTCGACCCGCAGGGCCCAGGCGCCGTCGAAGGTCTCCGACACGATCCACGTCGCGACGCGGTAGGTGCCGCCCGCCCCGCCGAATCCGACCTTGAAGAAGACGACCCACGACAACGCGGCGCTGACGATCAGGCCCAGCGTGGTCACCCACTGCGCGCCGCGGTCGCCGATCGCGCGACCGGCGAAGCCGGCGATCAGGGCCGCGATCAGCGGCAGGAAGACGATGGCTTTGACGAGGAATTCCATTGCGCGGATCCGTCGGCGCGCCGGCTGACCGGCCTCACCCCTTCATCAGGTTGATGTCTTCGACGGCGATGGTGCCGCGGTTGCGGAAGTAGACGACGAGGATGGCGAGCCCGATCGCCGCCTCGGCGGCGGCGACGGTCAGCACGAACATGGCGAACACCTGCCCGACCAGATCACCGAGATGGGTCGAGAACGCCACCAGGTTGATGTTGACGGCCAGCAGCATCAGCTCGACCGACATCAGGATGACGATGACGTTCTTGCGGTTCAGGAAGATGCCGAAGATGCCCAATGTGAACAGGATCGCGGCCACGGTCAGGTAGTGCGCCAGCCCGACGGTCATGACGACACCCCCTCGCCGAGGCGGGCCTTGACCAGAACAACGGCGTCCTCGCGCTTGCGGCCGATCTGGTCGGCGGCCTTCTGGCGCCGCACGCCGGGCCGCGTCCGCAGCGTCAGCACGATGGCGCCGATCATGGCGACCAGCAGCACCATGCCCGCCGCCTGGAACAGGAACATGTAGTCGGTGTAGATCAGCCGCCCCAGTGCCTGGGTGTTGGTGATCTTGTCGGGAATCTTGGCACGCGCCGCCTCGCCGGCGATCGGCGATACCGACCAGGCACCCAGCGCCAGCAGCAGCTCGGCGAACAATGCCGTGCCCACGGCGGCACCGATCGGCAGGTATTTCAGGAAGCCCTGGCGCAGCTCGGCGAGGTTGATGTCGAGCATCATGACGACGAACAGGAACAGCACCGCCACGGCGCCGACGTAGACGATCACCAGGATCATGGCGATGAACTCGGCGCCCATCAGCAGGAACAGGGCGGCCGAGTTGAAGAACGCCAGGATCAGGTACAGCACGGAGTGCACAGGGTTGCGGGCCGCGATCACCATGAAGGCGGACACCACCGTGACGGCGGCGAAGACGTAGAACGCCAGGGTCTGGATCATCCTGCGGACCCTCTCCTTCCCCCGGAGGGGGAAGGTGGCGCGAAGCGCCGGAAGGGGGATGTTGCAGCAGAATCGATGCTGGATAGAGAGACCGAATCCGCTCGAACATCCCCCTTCCGCCCCTTCGGGGCACCTTCCCCCTCCGGGGGAAGGCATGGCTGTGTGCCGCTCATCGGTACGGTGCCTCCGCCGCCAGGTTGGCGGCGATCTCGGCCTCCCAGCGGTCGCCGTTGGCGAGCAGCTTCGCCTTGTCGTACATCAGCTCCTCGCGGGTCTCGGTCGAGAACTCGAAGTTCGGCCCCTCGACGATCGCGTCCACCGGGCACGACTCCTGGCAGTAGCCGCAATAGATGCACTTCGTCATGTCGATGTCGTAGCGCGTCGTGCGGCGGCTGCCGTCCTCGCGCGGCTCGGCCTCGATGGTGATGGCCAGCGCCGGGCAGACGGCCTCGCACAGCTTGCAGGCGATGCAGCGCTCCTCGCCGTTGGGATAGCGGCGCAGCGCATGCTCGCCACGGAAGCGCGGCGACAGCGGCCCCTTCTCGAAGGGATAGTTCACCGTCACCTTCGGCTTGAACATATACTTCAGCGTCAGCGCGAAACCCGAGACCAGCTCGGTCAGCAGGAACGAGCGCGCGGTGCGGTCGAGGAATGCCATGTCCCTACTCCACTTCGGACCGCGCGCGTCCACGCGCGCACCGGCGCGTTAGCGCCGGGTCATGAGCGCGCGTGGACGCGCGCGGTCCAAAAGAAACGGCCTTCATGACGGCCCCGAGCCGAAGAACTGGATGGCGGCCGCGGTCAGCGCCACCCACAGCAGCGAGAACGGCAGGAAGACCTTCCAGCCCAGCCGCATGAGCTGGTCGTAGCGGTAGCGCGGCACGGTGCCCTTGGTCCACGAGAACACGAACAGCAGCGCCGCGATCTTGAGCGCGAACCACACGACGCCCGGGACCCAGGTGAACGGCTCCCACGGCAGCGGCGAATACCAGCCGCCCAGGAACAGCACCGCAGCCATGCCCGACAGCAGGATCATGTTGGCGTATTCGCCGAGGAAGAACAGGCCGAAGGCCATGGCCGAGTATTCGGTGTGGAAACCGGCCACCAGCTCGGCTTCCGACATCGGCAGGTCGAACGGCGTGCGGTTGGTCTCGGCCAGCGCCGAGATGAAAAACACGACGAACATCGGAAACAGCGGGATCCAGTACCAGGACCAGAAGCCGCCCGACTGGGCCTTCACGATGGCCGTCAGGTTGAGCGAACCGGCGCACAGCAGCACCGTGATCAGCACGAAGCCGATCGACACCTCGTACGACACCATCTGGGCCGCCGAGCGCAGCGCGCCGAGGAAGGCGTACTTCGAGTTCGAGGCCCAGCCGGCGATGATGATGCCGTAGACGCCCAGCGACGAGATCGCGAACAGGTAGAGGATGCCGACATTGATGTCGGCGACCACCCAGCCGTCGTCGAACGGCACGACGGCCCAGGCGATCAGGGCCGTGATGAACGTGATCATCGGCGCCAGGATGAACAGCACCTTGTTGGCGCCGCTTGGCACGATGGTCTCCTTCAGCACCAGCTTCAGGCCATCGGCGAACGGCTGCAGCAGCCCGAACGGGCCGACCACGTTGGGGCCGCGGCGCAGCTGGATGGCGGCCCAGATCTTGCGGTCGGCATAGGTCATGTAGGCGACAGCGACCAGCAGCGGGATCGTGATCGCCAGGCACTGGGCGACGATCACGATGAGCTGGCCGAGCCAGTGCGTGGTGAAGAACTGGGCCAGGGTCATGGCCTACTCCGCCGCCACGGCCGGCGGCGCCTGGCGCGCGGCCATGCACGCCGCCATCGTCTGCGAGGCGCGGCTGATCGGGCAGGTCATGAAGTAGTTGGCGATCGGCGACACGAAGGGTGCGCCATCCATGGGGCCGGCCTGGCCGAAGGCCCCCCACGCCCAGGCACCCTGGGTATCGAGCGCTCCGAACACCGGGTTGGCCTTGACCAGATGCTGCCGCACCTGGTCGAGCGAGTCGTAGGGCAGGCTCTTGCCGAGCGCCGCCGACAGCGCCCGCAGGATTGCCCAGTCCTCGCGCGCGTCGCCCGGCGGGAAGCCGGCGCGCCGGGCCAGCTGCACGCGCCCTTCGGTGTTCACGTAAGTGCCCGGCTTCTCGGTATAGGCGGCGCCCGGCAGGATCACGTCGGCGCGGTGGGCGCCGGCATCGCCGTGGTGGCCCTGGTAGATCACGAAGGCCTTGCCCAGGCGCCTGGTGTTGATCTCGTCGGCGGCCAGCAGGTAGACGACCTCGACGTCACCCTTCTCGCAGCCCGCGAGGATGCCGTCGATGCCATCGGGGGTGACCAGACCGAGGTCGAGACCGGCGACACGCGCCGCCGCCGTGTGCAGGACGCAGAAGCCGTTCCAGTCGTTGCGCACGGCCTTGGCGGCCTCGGCCAATGCCCTGACCTGCGCCAGCACCGCCGCACCGTCGGGCCGCCGCAGCGCGCCCTGCCCGACGATGATCAGCGGGTTCTTCGCAGCCTTCAGCACGTCGGCAAAGCCGAGCTTGCCGTCAGCCAGCTCCGTGAGCGTCGCCGGGCCGTTGCCGAGCCGCTCGACCGGGTAGGTCAGGTCCATCGGCACATCGCCGATCAGCGCGATCCTTGCCTTGCCCGCGAGGTGCCGCTTGCGAATGCGGGCGTTGAGCACCGGCGCTTCCCAGCGCGGGTTCGTGCCCACCAGCACGATCGCGTCGGCCTTGTCGATGCCGGCGATCCCGGCGTTGAACAGATAGGCACCGCGCACCGAGGCATCGAGCCTCGCACCGTCCTGCCGGCATTCGACCGCCGATGAGCCCAGCGCCGTCATCAGATGCTTGAGCGCCAGCATCGCTTCGGCGTCGCACTGGTCGCCGACGATGGCCGCGATCTTTCCACCCGGCACGTCCTTGAGCCGCGCGGCGATCGCGTCGAAGGCCTCGCCCCAGCTCGCCGGCCGCAGCTTGCCGTCGCGTCGCACATAGGGCCGGTCCAGGCGCTGCTTCTTCAGGCCGTCGATGGCGTGGCGCGTCTTGTCGCCGATCCATTCCTCGTTGACGTCCTCGTTGACGCGGGGCAGCACGCGCATCACCTCGGGCCCGCGCGTGTCGATGCGGATGTTCGAGCCCAGCGCGTCCATGACGTCGACTGACTCCGTCTTGCGCAGCTCCCACGGACGGGCGTTGAAGGCGTAGGGTTTCGACGTCAGCGCGCCCACCGGGCACAGGTCGACGACGTTGCCGGACAGCTCCGACGACAGGGTCTTCTGGACGTAGGTCGTGATCTCCATCTGCTCGCCGCGGCCGGTGGCGCCCAGTTCCTCGATGCCGGCCACCTCGGTGGCGAAGCGCACGCAGCGGGTGCACTGGATACAGCGGTTCATCGAGGTCTTGACCAGCGGGCCCAAGTCCTTGTCGGGCACCGCGCGTTTGTTTTCGTGGAAGCGGCTGCGGTCATAGCCGTAGGCCATGGCCTGGTCCTGCAGGTCGCATTCGCCGCCCTGGTCGCAGATCGGGCAGTCGAGCGGATGGTTGACCAGCAGGAACTCCATCACGCCGTTGCGCGCCTTTTTCACCGCCGGCGTGTTGGTCTTGATCACCATGCCTTCCATGACCGGCATGGCGCAGGACGCGATCGGCTTGGGTGCCTTCTCCTGCTCGACCAGGCACATGCGGCAGTTGCCGGCGATCGACAGGCGCTCGTGGTAGCAGAAGCGCGGGATCTCGACGCCGGCCAGCTCGCAGGCCTGCAGCACCGATATGCCGGCCGGCACCTCGATCTCGTTCCCGTCGATCTTCATCTTCGGCATGGCGGCCCTACTCCGCTGCGATCCGACGGGATTTGGACTCGGTGATCCGCCGTTCCATCTCGGGACGGAAATGTCGGATCAGGCCCTGGATCGGCCAGGCGGCGGCGTCGCCCAGGGCGCAGATGGTGTGGCCTTCGACCTGCTTGGTCACGTCGTGCAGCACGTCGATCTCCTCGATCCGCGCGTCGCCGGTGACCATGCGCTCCATGACGCGCCACATCCAGCCGGTGCCCTCGCGGCAGGGCGTGCACTGGCCGCAGCTCTCGTGCTTGTAGAAGTAGGCGAGCCGCGCGATCGCCTTGACCACGTCCGTCGACTTGTCCATGACGATGACGGCGGCGGTACCCAGTCCGGACTGCACGTTGCGCAGGCTGTCGAAGTCCATCAGCACGTCATCACAGATCGACTTGGGGATCAGCGGCACCGAGGCGCCGCCAGGGATCACCGCCAGCAGGTTTTCCCAGCCGCCGCGCACGCCGCCGGCATGCTTGTCGATCAGCTCGCGCAGGGGGATGCCCATGGCCTCTTCGACGTTGCACGGCTTGCTCACGTGGCCTGAGATGCAGAACAGCTTGGTGCCGGTGTTGTTGGGCCGCCCGATGCCTGCGAACCAGGTTGCCCCCTTGCGCAGGATGGTGGGCGCCACGGCGATCGACTCGACGTTGTTCACGGTCGACGGGCAGCCATAGAGACCCGAGCCGGCCGGGAACGGCGGCTTCAGCCGCGGCATGCCCTTCTTCCCTTCGAGGCTTTCGAGCAGCGCTGTCTCCTCGCCGCAGATGTAGGCGCCGGCGCCGCGATGCACGAAAACGTCGAAGTCCCAGCCCGAGCCGCAGGCATTCTTGCCGATCAATCCGGCGTCATAGGCCTGGCGGACGGCAGCCTCGAGCTTGACCGCCTCGTCATAGAACTCGCCGCGGATGTAGATATAGGCCGCATGCGC
>Ga0187894_10001837_pt1 | contig 26484 bp, 11 predicted proteins | sample GBC1701081metaG_FD_136650 | JGI IMG/M metagenome (GOLD analysis project Ga0187894, IMG submission 136650) | White microbial mat communities from a lava cave in the Kipuka Kanohina Cave System on the Island of Hawaii, USA - GBC170108-1 metaG ... | reverse complement strand
GGAGGCCGCCGCACGCATTGCCAAGCGCGCATCATCCGAGTAACGTCGCCTCGTCCCGCCGCCTGCCGGGTGGGGGAGTTTGACCCGGCCACAGGTGGGGGAGTTTGAGGTGGCCACCGGGGCTAAAGAGGCGGTCTTGGCATCTCTCGAGGTCCATCCCGTCTCTGCACCTCAGTACGTGAAGGCGCTGCGAGACGACGAGGAAGATCGACCCTTTCTGGCGGACCCTCGCGCAACTGGAATTCCCAGCCTGGAAGATTCCATGCTTAAGCTCGCGCAGGCTGAGCGCGCGGCCCGTCAGGCGGCGATTCAGGAAGTCACTTTCCGTCTGGCTCGGGCGGCGCTCGCCGAACTAAAGATCATCGAAGGTCAGTGGCGCGAGAGCGATCGGGCCGCCGCGGAGGCTGATCGACTACGAGATGCACTGGAGAAGATCCTGGCTCAGAAAAGAAAGGACCACGACCTTCGGGTCGGGGGCTTTCGGGAGTTCCTCGAGTCGACCATGGAGGTACGAATCCGAGAACTCGTTCTGGAAGCGCGCGCTGTGGCCGAGAAAGAAGTGAACACCTATCTGTTGGGACTTCGGGAGCTGCACTGGCAAACCCTGAAAGCCGCCGTCACTCGAGGTGGCGTTTGGCTTGGCGGAACGCGCGGCCCGCTCAACCTCCCGGATGACATCGCGACTTACTTCCAGGAACCCATGGCCGCACTCTGGGGCCAGAAGCTTCTGCGAACGATCCGCGCGCGGACCGGCCAGTTATCCGAAGACATCTCGGCGATGGTTGGAGAGCTCTGCGATTGGGCGAGCGAACATGGAGGGGCGCACATCGATGAGCGTGTTCTGGATCAGCAGCGCACGCGAATCGCCGACCAGACGGTGCAGCTACGCCAGGTGGGGAAGGAGGCGGTCGACGAGCTTCGCGCACTTGTCAAGCAGCGGCTCACACAGGTGATTAAGCGCCCCATCCAGGCCCGGTGCAAGGCGTTTGTGGAGAAGGGCGAACAATACGGCAAAGGGGTCAAGAATCGCATCCTGGAGCTATTCGGTGAGCTCGCGGTAGGTGCCACGACCGCAGCCGAGAAACCCGCGATCGAGGTTCTCCGGGAGAACTTTTCTGAAGTTCGGGAGGAGATTCGAGCCGCATTCGAACAATGGGGTAATCCGCTGGAAGAGACTGCAGACCTGATTGTTGCGCGCCACAAAGATAGGGCAAAGCGGTCAGATGCTCAAAAGCGCAACCGCGTTCTGGCGGACGTGCAGGTAGTGCTGGCGAACGCCCCTGCCTGCGCACTTGACCCCACTCCCGCGACGTAAAGGGTGAAAGGTGACAACACCGGTACTCGTCGAACACGGGGGCACCCCGCGAGCGGTTCTCCGGGTCGTAAACGATTTTGGTTTTGTGAGTTTTGATCTCGTCGGAGCGCCCCGGCGCGTCGTTCCGCCCAGCGATCCCATTCCGCTTGTGGAGCAGGCGGTTGACTCGCGGCGGGTGAAGACGCTGCCGACGCCAGCGGCCCTGCACCAACCAGGCGCTCAAGGCGAGCCGTGGTTAACCATTTCGGCGAGGAGCGTCGGGCGCCTCGCGGCTGCGTTCCTCATCGGCGAGGATCCTCAGGGACGTCTTGAGGCCAGCAAGGCTGCCACGCTCATGCATCAGGTGAGTCTCGTGCAGCACATTCTCACCAGCCCAAACCTCCGCAAGGTCCTGATCGGCGATGAAGTCGGGCTCGGCAAGACGATCGAAGCAGGGTTGCTCATCAAGCGTTTGCTGGCGCAGCAGCCGCATCTTCGCATTCTCTACTTTGCTCCTGCCCGCCTGGTGTCGAACGTCATCAGCGAGTTCCGTAACAAGCTCGACCTCGACGCTCGACGCTGGGTGGCCGGCGCGAACAGCGACGCCCGGCTCGACGCTGACCAGATCGTCGTGGCGAGTATTCACAAAGCCGTTTTTAGCCAGAATTTCGACCTAGTGGTCCGAAGCGGCCCTTGGGACGTGCTGATCGCCGATGAATGCCATCACCTCTCCGACTGGGAGATCGACGGAGGGAAGCCGAATCAGGGATACAAGCTCATTCGCGACCTCGCCCGCAAGCTCCCCGAGGATGGTCGCCTGGTGCTGATGAGCGGCACGCCGCATCAGGGCAGCGAAGCTCGCTTCACCAATCTCCTACGCCTCCTATCCGACGACGAGAAAGACCTCCACAGCGCCGCTGGCCGGGTCATCTTCCGAACCAAGGACCGAGTGCGGGATTGGCGCGGGAGACCGTTGTTCCCGGCGCGCGAGATCCACAAACCGATCGTCGTTTCGCTCGGCGAGCCCTGGCGCGAATGGTACTTCGGCATCGGCGAGCTCTACGATCGACCCAGTTCCAGCGGGAGCGAGGCTCGGGCGGCCGGATGGGCAAAGGGACAGGCCCTCCAGTGGGCCGCATCGAGCGTTCAGGCGGGGCTGGGCTTTCTTGCTCGGCTTGGCATCAGACGCCTGGGTTGGGACGTGCGGAATGACGCGCTTTCTCGAGCTCTCCTAGCGCTCCGTCCCTATCGCGGCGGGGCAGCCGACGAGCCGCTTCCCTCCCTCTTCGAGCGCGTGGTGAAGCAGATCGGCGCGAACGAGATACTTGGCGAGGCATTGGAGGATGCCGAAGACATCGAGGAGGAAACGTGGCGCCCGGACCCGGAGGAGTTACGCCGTCTGATAGGCGCGGGGATTGCCCTGTTGGGCACCGCGGTGGCCGAAGCGAAATGGAATGCGCTGGCACGCCTAATCGACGACGCAGGGACCGAAAAGATCGTCTTCTTCGCGCAGCCGGTCGAGACGGTGACCGTCGTCGCCCGCTACCTGGAGCGTCGCTACCGTCAGGCCCCTGCAATGATCATCGGCGATCAGTCCGAGGAGGATCGTCAAGCCGCCGTGAGCGCGTTCCAGTCGGAGCACGGTCCGCGCTTCCTCGTGTCGTCCCGCGCGGGCGGAGAAGGATTGAACATGCAACGGGCGCGGCGGCTGATTCACCTGGACGTCCCCTGGAACCCCATGGACCTCGAGCAGCGAATCGGGCGCATTCACCGGTTCGGATCGAAGAAGACGATCATCGTCGACACGGTGGTCGCCGAGGGAAGCCGAGAAGTCGACATGTATCGGGTGGCAAGGGAGAAGCTCGCCCTCGTGGCGCGCCAACTTGACCCGGAGCAGTTTGAGCTCCTTTTTAGCCGAGTCATGTCGCTCGTGCCGCCGCGCGAACTGGAGGAGCTTATCGGTTCGCTTCCTCGCGGTCCTTTCCCGCCCGCCGCGGAGAACAAGATCGCAAGCCTGGTCGTCGAGGGATTCAACGCCTGGAGCTCATTCGACCAGCGATACAGGAGGCAGGCGGAGGAGATCCGGGCGCAGAACCCAGGCGAGGCAACATGGACAGACCTGGCGCAGTTTCTCCTGAAGGTCACCAATGCGACCCCAGGCCCCGATGTTTCGGTGACTGCCTTCGAGTACCGCGAGGACGAGATCGTGGCGGTCGACGAGGCGCTCCCTACGATTTCGCATCGAGGCGGTGTCTACGCGTGTGGCGATACCGGCGGGTTGCCGATTGACCCAGTCGACGGGCACATGGTCACCGCGCTCGGAACAAACGTTCCAAGCGTTCAGCAGGCTCTCAGGGACGCTTTGCTCGACGCGAGGCATGCAGGGCCGGCTCTTTTGCGGCTTCCGGGTACTCTGGAGTTTCTGCGCGACGACAAGGAACCGGTCGCCGTACTAGCGTTTATGCGACAGACGCTCCGGCAAGACCTCGGGCGATCGACCGAACAAACCGTCTCTTTGCACATGTACCGCGTACGCGCCAGTCAGGCGCACGAAGCTCTCACAAGCGAACAGCGGGCAGCCGTGGCGCGCTCCGCTCTCGTCGCGACGCGCCTTCGCGATCCAGTCGAGACAGTTGTAGTGGAGAGTCTCATCCAAGCCGAGCGTGGGCTTGTGGATGAGCTTCGTCGGCCTTCTCCGGAAGAGGTCGAAATCGGCGTCCGGCACGCGGTCTGGCCGATCACAGCCATCATCTTTGTCTGAGGGATACGACCTAAGTCTCCTTTCCACTCGAAGACAGCGCAATGGCCCTTGCCGACCTTACTGATCCAAGCGCTGTAGACCGTGCAATAGAGGAATTCAATCGGCTCGGTCGCACCGCTTTTCTCGCCAAGTATGGCTTTGGCCGAGCCCGCGAGTACATGCTCCGGGATTCCCAGGGCAACCTCTACGATTCCAAAGCCGTAGTCGGCGCCGCGCACTGAAGTTACCCCGAATTTCCGGACACTTTCTATGATGCGAACTGAAAGGAGTCCGACATGGGTGGAAAGACTAGGCCGCCGTACGCGGCGGCGTTCCGACAGCAGATCGTGGAACTGTACGCGAACGGTCGGCGGATCGCCGTCGCGCCAAGCCGGATTGCGGAGCTTGAGGTTATCTCAAAGGATCGATTCGACGCTACAAGGTTGGCGCAAATGCTCGCAGAGTTGGACCGCGCCTACATTGGTCACTCTTTCCTTTCGTGCACACTGCTCATTCGAGCCATCCTTGATCACGTTCCACCGATCTTCGGGTTAACTTCCTTCACACAGGTCGCGAATAACTATGCAGGCGGTGGCAGATCGTTTCGGGAGTCGATGCAGCACCTCGAGAATGCATCGCGCAAGGTCGCCGATTCATATCTGCATTCGCAAATTCGCGGGCGCGAATCTGTCCCCACCAAGACTCAGGTCGAGTTCCGCGCGGACATCGATGTCCTCATCGCGGAAGTTGTTCGCGTTCTGCGAAGCGGGTCATGATTCACGGTCGAAGGCACGCCCGGACTACAGCCGACCCGGGTCTGAGCCGAACGCTTGGGGGAGATCGTCTTGCGCGTCCGAATAGTCGGGAAAGCTAGCCAAATAGCGAATGCAGTAAGGGATTTTCCAGCGGCCTTTCACGCCGATTTTCGCGAGGTGAGGCCACTAGCGCAACAGTATCTAAATGAGTCGCCTCCGAGCGAAAGAACCATTGCACCGCTGGCGCGAGAGCTTCGATGCGTCCTCGGGAGCTGGGGAGCTGGAAAGCGTGAGGCACCTGAACTTCTCGGGCGCGACGAGTTCGTGCGCGTACTCGGTGACCCTAAACTACACAGTGTGCTCCAGGCCCTCGGACGCAGGCCTCTCTCCTCTCTAGGGATTGTGGGCGGGCGGCGAGCCTTCAACGGGCAGCCGGCTTCGGAAAATGAACTCGATTTGTTCGACTCCACGCTTTTCCTGGCACTGCACACGCTCGGCGAACGTCTATTCATCCAAAACACCAACGTGACGTACCCGATGAAAGCGGTGCTACTGATTACCGGTCTAATGCCCGCGTTTGATCGGCAAGTCCGAACTGGTCTTCAGCGCGGAGGATTCGCTGGTATGGAGAAGGAGCAGTACTTGCTCCCATCTGACTCAAGTCGCGCCGACGGGAAGAAGATCACACGGTTACCTTTTCTTCTGGGCCGGTGTTGGAGCGATTTCGCTACGCGGCTTCTAGAGGGACTCGGGAACTCCCCCGCCCCGGAGCTAGTGAATGAGCCCGGAAGGGTGTTCGATGTGCTCTTGTTCAGGCAGTCGACCGCCTCCGTCCTTGTTAAGCTGGAGCCACGTACGGCTGGCTGGTACCACCTAGACTGACGATATGCGACCAACCGTCGCCGAATAAGCGTTAACGTGCCGTAGTTAACGATTTGGGCCCCCGTACCCTGCCCCATCCTAGGCCGTCGGCAGCGGCCTCAGCAGCCCGCGATCAATGAGCCCTTGAAAATGGCTCGATACGCTAGCAGCCAGGGCTCGGTCACGGACAAGCAGCCCTAGCTCAATGTTGCGGTCGAGCGCAGCCTCGGTGAGATTCGCTGATGTGACGAACACCGCCACATCGTCGACGACCACGGCCTTCGCGTGGAGCACGCCCGAAGGACCGTCCGCTTCGAGCGCGCGCGGGTCGTAGTACACCCTGGGCCGGGATGCGCCCGGCCATTCCGTCGCCCAAAATCGGTCGGCGAACTTGCGGACGAGCTGCTGCTCGACCGTCGTGTCACCCTTCTTTCGCTGGATGTTGAGGAGCAGCGTGACGCGAAGCTCGGCGTTTGCGTCCATCCGCCGAGCCAGAATCTCGAACGCTCTGGGTCCATCGAAAAAGGCATAGGTACTCGCCCAGACCGACCGCTCCGCAGACCCGAGCAGCTCCTCATACACCCGGCGCGTATTGCGCGCGTGCAAGCCCGGGACCTCCGGGCCCGTCCAAACAAGGTCCGGCCTCGGAATTCTGGCGGTCGCCTGCTCGATCGACTGAAGCCAAAGCGCTGCAGCCGGCCCGGAGACTCCCAATCGCGCGAGCTCGGACAACGCCTTACCGATCTCTTCGGTGCGCTCTTGGATCCCCAGGACAGACCGCAGTGAGGCGGCGGAACACCCTCCCGCGAGGATTCCGGATTCGAGAGCGTTCGCAAGCCGCTTCCGAAGGTGTGTCGGCAGATCCAGCAACGATTCGATCACGGCACCGCCCGGAAGAATGCAGCGTCGGCGACACCAAGTACCGGTATGACCAGCGCTCGATCGAGATAGTCGTTACGCATCTCGCAGGAGGTCTCCGCTACCAGCGCGCAGCCGTGGCAGGCAGCGCCATGGAGCCAGCGGCTCTCGAGACTCTCGCCCGGCGCATGCTGGGCGCAGACCGGATCGTTCGAGCAAAGCGCGCTCATCATCAGCGCCTGCGCGAGATGGTCCTCGATGTGCCGCGCCTGCTGAACCAGTCCGCCGAGCGTCCCCTCCGCGTCCGGCGTCCCCGTGTAGAGGAGGATTCCGAAGCGCCCGGCGGACGAGTCCGCGTAGATCCGCTCGCGAATCGAGCTGGCCGGATAGCCGCATCGCATCGCGAGCGACTGAATCAGGAGATGGGAGAGCGTGTGCAGCAGCACGTAAGGTCCACCCGGGAAAGGGCGCTCGCTCTTACGGTCCTTCATCCACTGCTGGTGTCCCGTCGCGAGCGCGTCCAGGCGCTCTTTCACCGTTGGCCTTGCGAGCCAGTTCACCATCGATTCTGCGCGAAGCTGGATGAACAGCCCCTCTCCCCGGTTCTCAACTGCGGGGAACCAGGACGGTTCCTGCGCGATCTGCGCGCGCTCGACGTCGGTCTCGTATTCGCCGTTGATGTCGGGCGTCACTGCCTCGAAGCGCGTGAAGCCGACGAGCGCCAGCACCTCGCGCAAGCGGTGGAGCTGGATCACGCGCTCGATGCCTTCGCTGCGCTTCGAATGACGCCAGGCGCGATCGGGGAGGCGGCGAGCATGGAAGTTGGGATCGACGGGCACATCGTCCCCGAAGCCCTCCGGCGCGGCGAGCAACGCATCCAGTTCAACCGGCTTGACCGGCTTCTCCTCGACCTTGCCGCCCTTGGCGTCGCGGATCGCGGCGAGAACCTCGTCGTCGGCGAACGGGGCGAGCCGCTCCGCGACCTTCGGCTTCTTCTTGAGGAGCGCGAGATCCGCCAATCCATCCACGATCTGGAGGTCGTCCCAGAGCTCCCTCACGACAGTCTCCACTGCACTCCCCCGATCCGGGAGCGAGAGGACGCTGACCGCCTGCGGGAAATACGCGTTGGAGGCGGTTCGAATCAGCAGGCGACTGGGCAGCTTGCAGTCCTCTTCGCTGTTTCGACCGAGCCACGGGCGAGCGCCGCGGCAGGTCCCGAGCGGATTCATCTCGAGCTGGGTGGCCTCGTAAAGGCTGCGCGACCTGCCGCACTCGCAGCGCACGACGAGGTCCGCGAGATCGCCGCTCGTGCCGCGCTCGTCTAGCCAGAGCTGCCGGCGGCATTGGTCCTCGGAGCCGTGCACGAACCGCCACCAGTCGAGGTCGTCCACGTGGCCTCTCGGGCAGGCACGCACAAAGCGGGTCGCCACGACGGGCCGGCTCTCGAACTGCCCCTTCGGGTCGAGCGCCTTGCGATGAACCAAGCGCCGGGAGCGTTCCCGTTCCGCGTTGCTCGCCTCCTGAACGACGAACCATTCCGGAAAGCGCCATGCGCCGATGCCCCTGGTTGGTTCGCTCGGGTCGCTCGAGTCGGGAGGCGGGGCGAAAAGTCGCGGCGCCACTACGCCTGTCATCATTTGCAGCTTGCGAGTAAGCCGGGGCTCGAGGACCTCCTCGAGGTCGCTCGTCTTTGGCCAAGTCTCAAGCCCGCCGACGATCGCCGAGTGCCTCGGCAGATCGATGAGGGCGCCCGGCCCGTAAGTCGTGATGACCTGTCCGCGCCTGATCTGGCCGTGTGCCCTGCGGCTCATGATTGGTCCTCGACCTGAGTGCCGGTGAGGTCCTTCAGGAACAGGTTCACCTCGGGCTCCACGTCGCGCAGGGACCGGTTGGCGCGGAATTTCCGGTGATGCTCGGACTCGAAATCCTTGTCCAGCATCTCCCGGATCAGCGGTCGCGGCTGCTTGAGCTCGTACTTTTGGTACTGCACGGCGACGCCCGCGGCGCGGTAATCCTCGAAGATCTTGCGCCAGGAGTCGAGCAGGTCGACGACCCGGTTTTGAACGCTGCGCAGCCGTTCCTCGCGCTCCGCTTCATCGGCGAAAGGTTGCTGGCGCACGCGCTCGAGGAACGCGTCCAGCAGCCGCCGCTCAAGGGCGGCCCGGGCGCCTGCAATCCGTTCCACCCCCCGAGGCGGCGTCAGTTCGGACAGAGCGTGACGCGCCAATCCGACGAGCGCGCCGGCAAAGCCGCGATCGAGCGCGCGGGCCGAGAACGGGGTGACGCTCGCCACTTCCACGGCGCGATAGAAGGTCTCGTGGTAGTGCCGGAACCGCTCGTAGTGGGACCGGTCGCGCGGCTTGTGGATGTTGAGCAGGGTCACGACGAGGCCCGGCCGCCGGTCGTCGCGACCCACCCGGCTCGTCGCCTGGATGTACTCGGCGTGCGTCTTCGGCTGACCGAAGACCACCATCAGCCCGAGCCGGGGGATGTCGAGACCGACGGAGATCATGTTTGTCGCGATCGCGCAGTCCACCCGGTGCTCGATCTTGTGGAACGGCGCCTCGAGCCGGCGGCGAGCCTCGGCGACCTTATCGGTAGAAACGCGGGAAGTGAGTTCGACGACCTCGGAGAAATTCCTGCGGTCCTGAAAGAGCCCGCGGTCCTGGCCGATCCGCCTGCGGCTCCCGTAGGCTTTGATCGTATTCTGGACCTCCTCCTCGAGGATCCGGCGCGCGCCGCCCAGCTCGCGCAGGCTGTTGAAGTAGCCGAGCACCGTCATGTATGGGTCGGCTGGGTTCTGCTCGTTCTTGTGCCCCCCGGCGTCGCGGTAGGCGCGCTCGGCAGCACCCATGAGGGCAAGCCAGGCCTTGCGCATGATCACCTTCGGGTTCCTGCCCTGCGCGGCGACGCCGACATAGAGCCTCGCCGCCGCTTCCGTTGCGGGAACGATCCGGGCGAAGAACGAGTCGCGCCGGTCCGGTCCGGGCGGCGGGAAGACCTGGGTCAGCGGCCTGGCGAAGAGCGCCTGGATCTGGTCCTGCGCCCGGCGCACGGTTGCGGTCGACGCCACGATCTTAGGCCGGACGGCGCGCCCGTCGATCTCCCGCGTGCATAGGGCCTCGATCGCGGCCTCGTACAACCCGGCCATCGTACCGAGCGGCCCGGCGATCAGATGGAGTTCGTCCTGGATCACGAGATCGGGCGGCGGGAGCGGCTGGGCGAGGTGCGTTCCCTTCCCCGGTTCTGCGGCGCCATAGAAGCCGGACGCATCGTGCCGCTCGGCGCCGCCGAGGAGCGCCCCGGCCTGCCCGACCCACGGCAGCGATGCGAACTTGTCCACCGTCGCAATCAGGAACGCCGGAAGCCGGCGATAGATCGGCTCGTCCACGGCGACTATCGGAAGCGCCCGGTCGCGCGTGAAGTCGCATTCGAAGTTCGTGCACACGATCCGCAGCTCGCGTGGCCGGTCGTCGTTCGGCAGCAGCGCGAACGAGTCCGGCCCGAAACGGCTTCCGCACCAGGGGCAGTTCTCGAGTGGGATCGGCGACGGTTTGCCCTTCGGGTCTGCCTTGAACTGCCGCACCTTGGTGCGCGCCGAGTCCTGTCGCTTGTCGCCTTTCTCTCCGAGGATGTTCGGCGTCGCCGCCTTGCCGACCCAGAGCCCGATCTCGAAAGGCCATGTCCCGTAGCGACTGGCGTCCTGCTCGCGCTCGAGCTCGAGCGCGCACACAAGGCCCGCGGCGCGGGCGAGCTGGTCGAGCGTCAGCAGCCGAAGCGTGTAGCGCATGATGACGCTGACGCCGGCGCCCGCGCGCCCCGCTTCGCCGCGATGGCGCAGCCTGCGGAGCACCATCGCGAATGCCGCCAGCCCGAGATAGGCCTCGGTCTTGCCGCCACCCGTGGGGAAGAAAAGCAAATCCACCGTCGCGCGGTTCGCGTCGCGCGGATCGGCAAGACCCGGAAGGTTCAGCAGTAGGAAGGCGAGCTGGAAAGCGTGCCAGCGCGGGGCCTCGATGCCGAGACGCTTACGCAGCGCCCGGGCCACCGCTCGATTGGCCACGCGAAACGCGTCGAGCGCATCGGCGTCCGTTGCGAGCAGCGCGATGCCCCGCTTGATCCGGTCGGCAGCGACGCCCGCGAAGCGCAAGAGCTCACCCGCGGTGTCGCGGCGACTGCCTTGCAGCTTGGCGAGCGTCGACTGCTGCGCCTCGATCCAGCTTCGATACTGACCGGGGAGCGCCCGCAGCGCTCGTTCGGCCGCCGCACCGTCGCCGAGCGCACCCAGCACCTCCATCGAAAGCTCGACGCCGGGCACGCTGACGGTCACGGTCTTCTCGACCTCGGCGCTCGGAATCCAAGCGCTGCAGAGCTGCCGGCATGCGCCGTCGGCAATCGTCCACTCGGCGGAGACACCGTGTCCGGTGGCGTACTCGGGGGTGTCGGCGTAGTGAAGATCGGCAACTTGGTCGTCCCAGTCGGCGGCCTGGGTGCCGCGCAGGTCCGGTCGCGGCACGAAGGGGCGCTCGCCGAGCACCTCGATCTCGGCCTGAAACGCATAGGCGAGGTCGGGTTTCTCCTCGTTCGGGGCGCGATGATTCACTAGGAAAACCGAGACGGAGCGCGTGCCATGGGGGATGTGCCGTTCGAGCTCCTCCGCCGAGATCAACCGTTCGAAGACGTGCAACTGCAGGCCGCCGGAGTCGGGCACGGCGTGCACTACCGGGTCGCTCGCGCCCGTGAGGGGGACCGGGATCGTCCTCTCTTGGGGGTGCCGCTGCCAGACCGGTATGGGCTTTCGGTCGGCGCCCTCGACCTCCGCCGGCGCGTAATCGCCCCAGCGGGCGATCACGGTGACGCTGTGCGCTTCCTTCGGCACGAGAAAGCTCAACCCCATCGACGACGGGAAGAACCCCTTCTTGGCTGCCTTGCGATCCTCGTTCGACTCCTCGCCGGGACCCGCCGATTCCGAGATCACGTCGAGGTCGTCGTCCTCGTCTGCGTCGCCGGCCTTTTCAGGCGCCGTGCCCGAGGGGATCAGGAAGCCGGTCAGATACCAGGTCGACGGGCGTACCCAGCCGGGCAGTCGCTCGTTTGCGAGCGCGTGGCCCGCGGCGGGGCCGACGAGATCGAGCTTCAGCGCCTCGATCAGGCGTTCGCGCACCTCCGAGGAGAGCGTCGGCGCGGGGTCCCCGGCTTGGGTGGTCATGAGAAGAGATCCTCCGTATCCGGCTCCTCGGGCGCACGATCTGCCGTCGACGTGGCATCGCGATTCTTCGTCGCGGCCGCACCGGCGCGGGCCTCCTCCTTCGCGCGCTCGGCGTTGAGGGCGAGGAGGCGCGCGAGCACCTCATCGCGGACATCGTCCGGCCAGCGGTAACGCCAGGGCTTCTTGCGGTCGCCCCACTCTTCCTCGTCGATCTCGTAGTCGAGCAGGAACGCGCATTCGGTCGGGATGCCGGTCCAGCCATAGGCGGCGAGCACCGCGCAGTCCATCGCGGCGTGCAGTTCGCGGAGCTTGAGGATATCGGGGTCGCGCTCCTCGGGGTCGTGGAAGCGGTTGTAGGTCTTGGTCATGCCCTCATCGTTGCGGATCATGAGCGCCGCGCGAAAGTCGTAGTACGCCTTGCCGGTGGCTTCGAGGGCGGGGTGGGTCTCCCAGCCCACGGGGAAAGGGTAGGTCTCGAAGCAGTCGGAGGGGGTGTAGCGGAGCCGGTCCTCCAGTGTCGAGCCGAAGAACCGTGCCCAGAGCTCGTGGGGGCGGGACTGGAGGGCGCAATAGGCGGCGTGGGTGGAGAGGGGGAAGACAATGAGCGCGTGCGAGAAGACCATGCGGCTCGGAACGAATGCGAACCCAGCATGTTGACTGACGCTTGAGATCACCAGCACCCGGTCCAGCCCTGCTATTGCAGCATAAAGCGCCGGGCGCTTATCCGCGTGGTGCCACCATCGCGTCGGTAACGGTTCGCGCAACGCATAGGTCCCGTCCCGATTCCGACGGGTGCGCTCCGGCTTGACTTTGCTCTCGACAATCGCCATCGCCGCCGGCCACCTCCGGAAGCATTCTTCAGCACTTCGCTCTCGGAAATCGATGACATAGCGGTGGTGCGCATGCTTGGGGCTCGCGTTGAGTTCCTCGCCGCCGATGTAGGGAAAGTTCACCTCGCGGCATTCGGGATGTGCAGCGAGCAGCCCCTGCATCTCCGCGATCGGTGTGGCCACCCCCTTCGTGTCCGTGTCGTCGAAAGTGAAGCCCATGCCGAGGACGTAGCTGCCGACGAAGCTCTTTCCGGCGTTGGCGGCGAGCCGCGCCGGGTCCTCGTGGCCGCCGCGGTGAAAGAGGAACGCGGTGATCGCGTCGACGCGGCGCCCGTCGATGGTGCGCGCCCCGTCGAAACGCCCCTTTAGCACGTGGACGACGCTGACCACCACCGCTGCCATGCCAGGCCACTTGACGCGCTTGCGCACCGCGAGGATCTCTCCGTCGTGCGTGCAGATCCAGCGCAATCCGCTCGATCGTGTGTCGCCCTGCGCGATCGTATTGGTGGCAATGAGCCCGAACGCCCCGCGGTCACGGAGGAGATCGAAGGTTCGCCGAAAAAAGTGGGCAACGAGATCAGCATTCCCGGACGACTCTGCATGCGTGGTCCCGAGCCAGTCGAAATATGCATCGCCCAGCGCTTCGCGCACCTTGCGGCCCCCAACGAACGGCGGATTCCCCACGAACGCGTCGAACCCGGGCCGCTCGCGCTCGAACACCTCGGTGAACTCGATCTCCCAGTGAAATGGAGCGAGCGGCGGGTCGGCGCGACGGCGCGCCGCGAGAGCGCCGCGGTAACGCTCCGCATCGCCGCGCACCACCGCCTCCGCGAACTCCAGCCGCTTCGCCTCGCGCTCCTTCGGCTTCACCGCGTCGAAGTATGCAGCCACGGCGAGATCGCCCAGCAGCCGCACGTGCACAAGCTCGCCCTGCCCCTCGTCCCATAGCTTGCGTCGCTCGGCGTCCGAAACGCTCTCGTCCGCTTCGCGGATCTCGCAGCGGAGCGCGGCGAACCGAGCAAGGTGCTTCTGCACGCGTAGCGCCTCCAAGCCCGCCTGAAAGCGCGCCGCATCTGAGGCCCAGTGGAACGCCTCCAGCTGCCGGCGCGAGAGCCCTACCAGCGAGTCGCCGTGCCGCAGCGCGTGGTCGACGAAGGTCAGCGCATGGTCCTTCGCGAGCGTGGCGAGCCACAGCGACATCTTGGCGAGATCGACCGCGACCGGGTTTCGGTCCACGCCGTAGAGGCAGCGCTGCGCGACCAGCCGGCGCGCGAAGATCACTTCATCCTCGTCGGGCGGGATCGCGGGCCGACTGCCGTGGGCCTGCCACGCCGCGATCACCGCGTCGCCCAAGTAACGGCACGCTTCGACGAGAAACGCGCCGGACCCCATCGCCGGGTCGCACACCTTGAGCTCGAGGATCGCCTCCGGCCGCGGCGGCCTTCCGTCCGCGCCGCGCAGCCCAGCGAGGATCGGATCGAGCGTGGTCCGCACGATCGGCTCGGTCAGTTCGCGCGGCGTGTAGTGCGACCCGGAACGGCGCCGCTCCTCGCTTGGCTGGAGCACCATCGCGCCCTTCGACACAAGGTCAGGCGTCGCGGCAGGGTCGATCACCGGCAGAAGTGCCGCGTGCAGGTCCTCAACCGTCGCCGCTGCGGCCGCCGCCTTCTTGACCTTGTCGGTCAGCTTCCGGTCGGTGCGGTCCAGGAGCCACTTCTCGCGCTTGCCCGGAGGCTCGCGGAGCAGCGCCTCGATGTCCACAGCCGTCGGCGCGCCCTGCTTCTTCTGGGGCTTGATCGCGACCGAACGGCCGGTCGCCGTCTCGAGCCGAAACCCCATCATCGTCTCGTAGACCGAGCCGATCTGCTCCACGTCGAGCGCGCGGTAGGAGATGCGCTCGCCGTCGAGGACGAGGAGCTTCTCGAGTGCGCGGTAGACCGTGCCGTCGGGCACGAGCGGCGGGTCGATCCGCTCCGCGGTCCTACCTACGTCGTCCGGCGAGCGGCCTTCCAGGAACCCGAAGCGGTCGGGGTCGAACAGCACCCCGTGGCGCCTGGGCAGGTGCATCGCGCCCGACTCAGCGCCGTCGTGGATCATGCGGAACAGGACGAGCAGTTGCGCCCAGGCGCCGTAGCGCTGCCCCATCGTGTCCGGGAAGAGCGCCGCGTCCTCCCGCAGCCGTTCGTGTAGGCCCGCGAGCGAGTAGTAGCGCAGGAACGTCTCGTCCCCGGGCAGCATGTCCCGCTCCTCGGCGTAGAGGAGGAACACGAGCCGGAGGATGACCGTGAGAAGCGCGCGGTAGACCTCGTCCGGATCCTCGGCGAGCGGCCAGCGGAGCAGCTCGCCCTTCGAGGCGTCGTGCGCAGCTTGGAAGCCGCGCAGCAGCTCGTACAGCGCGTGCAGGACCTGTTCGGCGAGCCGCTCGCTGACTTCGTTCTGGAACTTGCGGCTGTCTTCGAGGAGCGCCGCGAGCCGCTGACCGCGCGGCAGGCTGAGGAGCCGCCGCTCGCCGAGCAGCAGGCGCAGCGCGGTCGAGATCGGCCGCCCCGCGGTCTGAACCATGTCCGCAACGCGGAAGTCAAGCCAGCCCGAGCTCTCGCCGCGGGGGGCCGACAGCAGGCGGATTGCACGACCGTTGAAGAGGAGACCCGCAGACACGCCGGTGTGCCGCAGCAACCGCTCCATGCGGCCGTGCGGCGAGGCCTCGAGCTGGCCGCCCTCACGTCCGACGCGGTCGAAGTCCGCGCCCGGCTCGAGGACCCGGACGAGGAGCTGCCAGGCCGATGCCCCGTCCTTCGGCTCGAGCTCGCGCACGGCGAAATCCGGGCGCAGCGTCTCGCCGTAATCGGGGAGCGACAGCTCAAGCTCGGTCGGGATCGCCCCCTCGGCGGTGCCGGCGTAACCCTTGGGCGAGAAGTTCCAGCCGAGGACGAATTCCGCGAAGGCTCGGAAATCGGGTAGCAGAGGCTCGGCCTCCGCAGTGCCGACGACGTAGGTCGCCACGCGCTCGCCCGTACGGTTCGGCGCGGCCCCCTGGAGACATCCCCTCAGGAGGTGCTGCCCCTCTGCGTCACGGCGGTCCAGAATCGCTCCCGCGCGCACCAGCGCCGGCGCCGAGACGACGAGGCCGGTCGGCCGGACGAAGCCGATCCATTCGAGATGCGCCAGGATCTCGGGGTCGAGCTTGGCCATGACGTTCAGTTCGTCTCCGGCCAGAGGTAGACGAGCCCGACCGGCTCGACGCGCCGCGCGCGCACCTCGTAGAACTCGCGCACACGCCCGGGCTCGCGCTCGAGGTCGCGGTCGAACTGCTCGAGCCGGATGCGCCAGGCGCGCATGTCGGATTCGAGCTGGCGCTTCTCGTCCTCGCCGAAGTCGAGGGTGAGCTGCTTGAACTCGCGCTCGTGCCGGGCGAGCTCCTCGCGCACGCGTTCGCGCTGCCGCTCGAGGGTTTCGCGCAGGTCCTTCTCCTCGCGCTCGCCGCGCTTCCTGAGCTTGTCGATCGCCAGCACCGCCAGCTCCCCGGCGCGCGGCTCGAGCTGGGGCAGGAGCTCCTCGATGTCGCGCGCGGCCGCGGCGAGGAGCTTGCGCTGAATCGTCTCACCGGGCAGGCGGAGTCGCGACTCGCCGAGCGAGCGCTCGAGCAGTTCGAGCGTCTTCGCCTCCGCCTCCCGTGCGTAGGCCGCGAGCGACCCCTTGCGCTGAGACGGCTCGACCCAGCGCGCCGCGAGCGGCACGAGCTCCTCGTGCAGCCGCTCGGCGCCGCGGCCGTAGAGGGACAGGCGACCGAGCAGGATCACTCGCGGAATCGAGTCCGCCGCTTGTGCGAGGCAGGCGCGGGAAAGGTCGTGATGGATGAAGCCCTGCGAACGGAAGCGCGCGAGCAGTCGCTGCGCGACGCGCTGCTCAAGGTGCAGGTGCACGGTGTCCTCGGTGAGGATCCCCGCGTCCTCGAAGACGACCGGGCGGATCGCCGCCTCGCGACGCCAGTCGGCGAGCTTCTGGTTCTGCTGGCGCGGCGCGCGGAGCGTGTCGAGCGTGGCAGCCCAGCTCGGATCGGTTTCGGCACGACCGTCGAGCCGCGGGAAGGTCCAGACTGGGTTGCCCTGCTCGTCCCGGCTCTCCACGAGCGGCTCGGCACCCAGCAGCTCGAGCGAGCACGAGAGAGCATTGCGGAAAGGTTCCGACTCGAAGCCGACCCAGCGGCGAGATTCCTGAAGCAGGGTCTGGCAGCGCTCGATCTGGCACTTCAGCTCCTCCTGACGCTCGCGGGCGGCTTCGAATTCCTCGGCGGTGATGCGCTTCCGCTCGGCGTCGAGGTCCGCCTGTTCGATCTCGCGGGCCAGACGCTCCGCGTCCCGGTGGCGGATGCCCTGGCCCAGGCGGCGCTCGATGTCGTCGTCGATCACCTTCGAGAGGCTGCCGAGCTCCCGCTTGATGGTCTCCGTTTTCCTGACGAGCACCTCGAGCACGCGGTCCTCGATCCGCTGCGGCAGCACGAAGTAATGGCAACGGACTTCAGCGGCCGGTTGGAGCTTGCGGTCGATACGGCCGTTGCGCTGTTCGATGCGGCCGGGGTTCCACGGCAGGTCGAAGTGGAAGAGGTCCGTGCAATGCGCCTGGAAGTTGAGACCCTCACGGGCGGCGTCGGTGGCGAGCAGGATGCGCAGCGGGTCCTTTGCCGGGTCGGTGTTGAAGCGCCGCTGGATCGCCTTGCGGTCGCCGCCGCGCGTGAGGCCGTCGATCACCGCGATGCGTTCGTCGGCGCGGTCGGTCCCCTCGATCGCCTGCTCGAGGATCGCCTTCAGGTAGCGCTTCGTTCCCTCGCGGTTCTCGGTGAAGATCAGGACGCGGCGGCCGTTCCACTTCGGTGGCGAGCCCGCCGGCCGCTGGCCGAAAGGCGGGAGATCGGGGCAGAGGTTTTCGCGCAGCCAGTCGATGAGTCGGCGCAGCTTGGCGTCGGGCAGGTAGCGCGCGCTCTCGGTGATCTCCTGCATCCGGTCGATAAGAGCCTGCTCCTTGCGCCAGAGGGCTTCCGCGGCCGCGTCCCGAGGCGACTCGGCTTCAGCCGTCGCCGTGACAGCCTCGACCGCAGCCGCCTCCTCGGCTTCCGCTTCGTCGGGCGTCCACTCGCCGCGCTCGTCGTCCGCGCCGGGCGCGCTGGTGAAGAGGTCGGCCACCTCGGGCCCCGCTCTTGCAGGCGCGGCAATCGCTGCGCGACCCTTCTCCCACTGCTTTTCGACCGTTGCCCGGTGCACCTTGAGACTGCGGGCAAAAGCCTCGATCGACGAAAGCAGGCGCTGCTGGAGGCCGACTACGAGCAGCCCCGCAGCCGCCTGCGCCCGCCGCGTCGTGCTCGCGAAGCGCTCCTCACGCGCGCTGCGGTACTCGTCCAGCAAACGGGACAGCAGGAGCTCGGGGGCGTCCTCGGGCAGCCCGCGGATCTCGACTCGTTCAACGACGCGCCGCGGAAAACCGCCCTGGACTTCTCGAATGTCTTCCTTGAGCCGGCGCACCATCACGTCTTCCAGCGCCCTCTTGCCCCGCACCTTGACGCCACGCGTGAAGCGGTAGGGGTCGAGCAGCTCGAGGAGCGTGGAGAAGCTGTTCGAGTGGCCGTTGTGCGGAGTCGCCGACAGGAACAGACGGTGCTCGAACCGGCCCGCGAGGTCCCGGGCGGCGCGCGTGAACTTCGTCTCGATTCCATAGTGCCCGCCGCTCGCGGGTGCGGCGTGATGCGCTTCGTCGAGGATCAGCAGGCTCCCGGGCAGCAACGGCCCGAGCCACTCCCGCATCGTGTCCGCGTAAGCCGGATCGCCCAGCAGGTTGTGCGAGACCAGGAAGCGGCTGTGCGTCCGCCACGGGTTCACGCCGAACCCGCGCTCGCGGCGCATCCGCGTCAGGTACGCGCGGTCGAGGATCTCGAAGACGAGGCCGAATCGCTCTTCAAGCTCGGCTTTCCACTGCTCGAGCACCGAGGGCGGCGCGGCGACGACGATCGTCTTCGCCTTCTTGCGCAGCAGCAGCTCGCGCGCGATGAGGCCCGCCTCGATCGTCTTGCCGAGCCCGGTGTCGTCGGCGATGAAGAGGTTGACGCGAGGCAGCCGGAGCGCCTTGCGCAGCGGCTCCATCTGGTAGGCGTCGATCTTGATCCCGGCGCGGAAGGGGGCCTGGAAAAGATTCGGATCGGTAGCCGTGATGCAGTTCCACCGCAGCGTGTGGAGGAAAGCAGCGAAGCGACGTGGCGCATCGAATCCCTTGGCCGCGAGGTCCTGCCAGCCTTCCTCCTCCAAGATCCGCCGGTCGAGCTCGTAGTCCCAGAAAACGTCCAGAGCTTGTCCTTGAGCGTCGTCGTCTGCGCAGGCCAGGCGGACGATCGGCGAGTGCCCGGAACGGTCGGGCGCGACGACTTCTTCGACGAGCCAACGGCGGGATCTGACCTGGACGAGTTCCCCCGGAGTTGGCGCCCGGTCCCGCAGGGATCGAGCTACGGTCGAATCGGCCAAAGGAACCCTCCCCCGATCACTACGCTTCCCCGCGCACCATCGCTGCGGGCTCGTGCTCTCCCCGAATCGCGCGAAGGATGCGCGGGCTCGTCCTTCGAGTCTTCGCAGAATGGAAGGATCGCACAGACCGCCGTTAATATGAGATGAGAAACGTCACGCCCAGGTTTCTCGAACGCGCGGCGCTATTCAGGACCCGCCCAGAACCTTGTGGCTATTTCGATACAACCGTATCGGGTCTTAGGTCTAGGTAGAAGAACTTTCTCTCATTGACGGTTGCTGGAAGGAAACGCCGCTGGTCCCACACCGGGACATAGTGGTTTTGATGGTAGAGGCTCGTGCCAGAACTGGCCGGCGTCTACGCGATTAGCGTTCTCAGGCGGCCCTCGACAGCCTTGGTGAGCACATCCAAGCCTTCGTTATTCGGGAGATACGAAACGTATCGCAGATGCCGCAAATCGAACGGAATGTCATCGGCTGAGCGAGTAATCAAAATGACGTCCTTCCCCAGCGAATGGGCTATGCCGATCTCGTAGAACACGTTCGGATTTCTCCCCGAGCAGTCGCAGATCACCACCTTCGCCTTCGCAATCAGATCGACGATGTCCTGAATGACATGGTGATGAATCCAAATATCGTCGGCCCGAACGCATCGCAGGTTCAAGCCATTCGCAGCCGCCCGAAGCGCACTGAGCACAGGATCAAACTCCTTGCCGAATGGCATCATTACTGAGACCAGATCGTCCTCCTGATCATGGATACCGACAGTCGAGAATACGGTTGCTCTCCCTGGCTTCGCAATCGCTGCATTTCTTTGCTGGATTAGCAGTAGCACACGGAACAGGTCAGCCTCGCACACCCGCCAATGCGTGTGGGTAAGCATGGTCTTGGAGATGCCTAGCTGGCCGGCAAAGTCTTCCAGGTCGCTGTTCGCTACCCCGGGTATCGTGGTATCGACCAGATAATGAACGGTTGTATCGCGGGCGTTTTGCGCAAGGCGGTTGATATACGCTATGCGCGCTGTCTGCGACCCTGTACCGGTGGTTTCGCTTACCAACAGGGCTGGCACCGTGCTCACTTTGGCAATGTCGAGCTTTCCAGCCGTCAACATTTCACTGCCGGGACGCTCGTCTGCCTTGATGTAAATCCGACCCGTCGCAATCGTGTCGGCGCCTTCTTCCCAGCCGTCGTAGGACACCAGCAAGTGGAACATCTGAATTCAGAACGTGATATGAATGACCTTGATTATATTCATTGGCGACAGACAAACTGGGCTCAAGCTCTATTTCCTTCAAGTATCCGCTCCTGACCGTACCGGACGCACGCCCGACTTGCCACACAACGCTTAGGAGGTTGCGAGTGTCTCCGCCGCGAACGGGGTCACCAGTCCAAGACGCGGTGCATTCGATTCAGATCCGCCAAACGGAGCAAGTGCATGGCGTGACAAGAAGTGGTGCCCCGGCACTTCTCACCCCGGCCGCACAACCATCGAAACCAGCACCGTCTCCCACTCGGGGACCTTCAACCCCTCTCGAAACTCCGTCGCCGTCTGCTTCTCCGACCGCCGCACGATCGCCGAGACCCGAACCGACTGAATCTCCCCACTCGGCAGCTCGAACCCCTTCGCAAGCCGCCCGACCACGCGTCCCGCCTTATCGAGCAGGTCCCGACCGCGAAGCTCCAGCGAATCGCCGACCCGCAACCTTCCGATCTCCTTGTGAACGGCATCCCCCGCCGGCCGCCGCCCAGCGAACCCGAGATCAACGTCCCGCAGCGTCAGCTCGCGATGGATCCACTCGAGCGCCGGCGACGGCAGTGGCACCACCTTCGGCTCGACCGCCCGCACCGCTTCGCTCTCGCGCACCTCGCCGAGGTACCGCAGACCCCGCTGCGACGCCTCGAACAACGTGAGCGTCTCCTTCGGCCGCGTCATCGCGACGTAGAGCAGCCGGCGCTCCTCCTCATCTGCCGGCCAGTCGCCGGTGTCGAGCACCACCACGTGCCCGAACTCGCGCCCCTTAGCCGCATGGGCCGTGCAGAGATTCAAGTGGCCCGGCGCATCCCGCGCATGCGCGCCCGCCGACTCGTATAGCCATTCGATCGCGTCAGCAGCCGGCACATCGACCCCGCCCGTCGCCGACGCGAGTGTCTCCGTGCACACCGCGAGATCCTCCCACCACGGGTTCTCCGGCTCGCGCCGCGCGAGCAACGCGACCCAGCGGGCGAGCGCGCCCGACCGGACGAGCTGCCCCGAGCGGCGCCGCAGCGCCGCCAGCACCCGGTGCCCCTCCCGCGTCTTTACGGCCGAGAGCCCCGCGCCGCGCTCGCCCGTCCGGTACGGAATCCGCGCCGCTTCGCAATAGGCACGGACCGGCTCGAGCGTCGCGTGCGTCCGCGCGATGACGGCGAACTGCGACCAGTCCGCACGGGGATCGAGCGCACGCAGGCGCTCGATCTCCTTCATCGCGAGCTGCGCCTGGACGTTGCGATCGGCCGGCACGCGGAGGAGCTGCACCTGCCCGCGAGCGACTTCGTCGAGGCGCTCCCAGCGCCCGCCGCCCGCCTGCCCGGCACGCGCGTGGTTGATCCGGATCGGATGGTCGACCTTCATCCGGTCCGGCGCGCCGGCGATCACCTGGTTCGCAGCGGTGATGATGTGCTGCGTCGATCGGTAGTTCTCGACGAGATAGACCGTCTCCGCCTGGTAGTCCTCCCGGAAGCGGCGGATGAACTCGACACTCGTCTTCCGGAACGCGTATACATTCTGGTCGTCGTCACCGACCGCCATCAGACTTAGCTTCTTCTCGCCTTCCCGAACGGTGCGACCCGCGAGCGCACTGACCAACGCGTACTGCAGCGCGTCGATGTCCTGATACTCGTCGACGAGGATGAACCGATAGCCGTGGAGCAACCGGTCGCGCAGCTCGTCGGGGTCACCGCCGGCGCTGCTCCGCCCCTCCAGGAGATCGACGGCACGGCGGATCAGATCGTCGAAGTCCGGCTCGACGCCCGCTTCGTCGAGCTTTCCCAGGCTCGCCCCGGTGAGCCGCAGAGCGATCGCGTGATACGTGAGCACGGTCACGCCCCACGCATCGCCACCTACCAAAGCGCGCAGCCGCCGCCGGATCTCGACCGCCGCAGAGCGATTGAATGTGAGGACGATGATGCTCTCGGGCGGAACGCGCAGGACGCGCAGCAGGTACGCGACGCGGTGCACGACGACTTTCGTCTTACCCGACCCGGGGCCGGCGAGCACGAGGCGGTTTCCGGTGTCTCGCGCCTGGACGAGGCGAGCCTGCACCGGATGCCGCAGGTCCTCCACGATTCGCCGGTAGGACTCGGCGGTGGTCGCGAACTCGAGGAGCTCGCGGCGGCCGGCGAAGTGCATTTTGACGAAGCGCTCGCGCGTCCACGAGAAGTACGCCGCGACGAGCGCAAGCGCGTCGGCGATCCGCTGCGCGCCCTGCCTCGCGAACTCATTCATCACGTGGATCTGGACGTTGCGCTCGGCGTAGTGCCGCTCGAGCGGCGCAAAGTCCTCTTTCACGAACCGCCCGGCGCCCTCCTGCGGGAGGAGCCGGATCGTCATCGCCGAGCGGAACACCGTGCGTCCCTTGTCCAGGATGAGGACGCCCGTCTCGTGCAGATAGAGCAGCGCCTGCTCGAGCGCGACGGCGAGGTCAGTGAGCTGCGGGGCGAGCTCGAGGTCCGTCCGAAGGGCCTCGACCAGCTCGCCCGCCTTGCATTCCACGATCGCGTCGGCGCTTTGCAGCGATGCCGGCAGCTTGCCGAGCAGCGCCTCCAGGACGACCCCCGCCGCCGCTCGCCGCAGCCTGGTGATCAAACGAATCTGGTCCCAAGGCCGGGTGACCCGAACCCGCAGCTCGTCGACGCCCACCTTGCGGAGCTGCAGCATCGCGCGCTTGGACCCGCCTTCACCGAACGGTTGCGCCATCGCTCTCAGAAGACCGAGCAGCGTGTCCGGAATTAGCGCATCTGGAGGCACTTCCGCCGCGAGCCGCCGCCGGACGCCCTCGCAAAGCGGACGGAGCGTGACGACCTGCCCCTCCCCGTCGGGAGCGTCGGGTGCGCTTTCGGCCATCAGCTCGACCAGCTCCCGTTCGATCGCCCCCGAGCGCTGAAGGAGCACGTTCGAGGCGTCCTTCACCCCCTTGCGCAGCACGACGCGCAAGCCGAGATCGTTCGCGACCAACCCCAGCTTCTCGAGGTTGTGCAGGATGCGGAAGCTCTCCTCGGCCGGGACGCCGGCCTTCATGAATAACTCGTCCGTGCTGATCCCCTCGGCACTGTCCGCGCTCATCACGAGCGCGAGCACGTCGAGGTAGCGCTTGCGCATCTCGTCCGAAAGGTTCGCGCGCTCGAGAACCGGGGTCGCCTCGGCGAGGGACTGCACTTTCAGGCTCGCGGGGAAGACACGCGTCGCGTTCTCCTCGCGGACGAGGAACCGCGCGCGTTCGAGGTGCGCTACCGCGGTCTTGACCTTGGTTTCCGCGTCGGCCGCCTCCGGATCGATGTTCGAGTGGACGTCCTCGTCTAGGAGCAGCTCGCTGGCGGTCACTACGATCTCGTCGCTCTTCAGCTTGCGCGCGCGGTTCCGCAGCGCCCGCAAGATCGCAGCGAAGTCGCCGTGGGTGAGGCGCGAGCGCGCGGCGAGCCCGAACTGCGTCTCGACGTCCTCCTCGTCGTAGAGCAACACGCACCGGGCGGCGTCGCCGTCGCGCCCGGCCCGCCCAGCCTCCTGTAGGTAGCTCTCGAGCGACCCGGGGATGTCGGCGTGCAGGACCACCCGGACGTTGGGTTTGTCGACGCCCATGCCGAAGGCGTTGGTGGCGACGATGACGCGGAGCGCATCGCCGATGAACTGCTGCTGAACCTCGCGCTTCGTGCCGGGCTCCATCCCGGCGTGGAAGAACGCGCATGTCCAGCCGGCGTCCGCGATGAACTCGGTCAGGATCTCGGCGTTCCGCCGCGTCGCCGCGAACACGATGGCGCCGCCCGATTCGCCGGTGAGCTCGCGCCGGAGGATCTCAAGGATGCGAGCGGGCTTCTCCGCCTTCGTGACCGGGACCACCTCGTAGGCGAGGTTCGTCCGCTCGTGACCCCCGATGAACTGCGTGAGCTCGACCCCGAGCTCGGTCTTGAAGTGCTCGCAGAGATCGGCGATCACGTCTGGCTTCGCGGTCGCGGTGAAGCAGGCGATCCGCGCCGGCGAGTGCGGGAAGCGCTCGCGGATGAAGCGCGAGACGTAGAGGTAGTCGGTGCGGAAGTCGTGGCCCCATTTCGACAGGCAGTGGGCTTCGTCGAAGACCCAGGCGGCGATCTGCCGGCCGGCGAGTGCTGCGGCGAAGCTCTTGTTCCGGAACTGCTCCGGGGACACAAGCACGATGCCCGCCTCGCCGAGCTCGATCTTCCGCAGCACCTCCTTGCGCTCGGGCGGCGTGAGCAACCCATTGAGAGCGACGGCGCAGTAGACGCCCTGGCGGACCAGGTTGTCGATCTGGTCCTTCATCAGGGACTGGAGCGGCGAAATCACCACGGTCAGCTTGCCGCTTCTCCAGTAGTGCGCGAGCGCCGGGAGCTGATAGCAGAGCGACTTGCCGCTGCCGGTGGGCAGGATCGCGATCAGGCTCCCGCCGCCGAGACCCGCGACCACGATGTCGCGCTGGAGCGAGCCGCCGGCGTCGTTCGCAGGGGTCGGGCGGAACGAGGGCTTGTCGAAGTAGTGCGCGAGGAGCGTCTCGGGGCGGTGCTGCTGGCGGCAATAGCCGCAACCGGGATCGTCGCAAGGGACCTCGCGGAGCTCGTGAACGAGCCGGGCGACGTCCTCGAAGGTACGGTGTACCCACGGCGGGAGCACCGAGTTGCCGCCGGCGACGCGCAGCCAGGCGACGACGTAGGCGAACGCGGGGTGGAGGCGCGGGTCCAGGAGGTCCGTGCTCGACAGTGCCGCGAGCCTCGTCAGGCACACCTCTTCCGAGAGGGACCGGCCGAGGGCATTCGCGGCCTCCTCCGCGGAAGGGCGCGGCGCACGCCGAATCGCTTCGAACATCGAGCGCAGCCCGCCCGGCGCCTCGCCGGTCAGGAGGAAGTGAAACAGCGCTACATCGTCCGGGCGCGACTCCGCGAGCGAGCGGAACTCAGCCTGCTCCTCCAGGAAGAGCGTCAGGCTCAGCTCGGCGTCGCGCAGGGGGTCGTTGCGCGCATCGCTGACGAGCTTGTAGTCCTTGACCAGCCGGTGGTACGGATTCTCCGGAAACGCGAGCGGTGAGAGTTCGAGCGTGTCCACCACCGGCAGGCGGAGGAGCGCGAGGCCGGGGTAGAGCTGACCGAGGACCGGAAGATCGTGCCGGCGGACGTTGTGACCGAGGACGAAGGCGGCGCCGTCCGCGAGCTCATCCAGCTTGCCGACGAGCTCAGCAGCGGAGAACGATCCCTTGACGACGACTCGCGCGCCCGTGTCCGGACGAAACGCGGCGAGCTTGTGAACGACCGGTTCGCCGGTGTGCGGGGTCTCGATGTCGATGCAGACGCAGCGCGGCTGCCGAGCGGCGAGCGCAGACGGCTCGGGCGGCCCGGTGGTGGCGCGCGCGGTGGTCGCGGACATGAGCTCGAGAGGCGGAGTAGTGGCCGAGTCGACGACATGTATACAAGTCCTTGAATCTTTGCAACGACGGCGAGCAGTCTGCGGGTGAGAGGTCACGAATCCGGCGCCTGGAACTGCAGGCGGAGCGCCCCGTTCGGCGAACGCTCCCCGCCCTTCGGCCAACAACTCCCCAGCGTCGTCTGATCTTGCGCCCCCACCCGTCCTTGGCCGTAGCCCGCCCGGCGGTCCCAGGGCGCCGGGTATGCCCGGAAGGCGCGTTCCCTTCCGCTATCCCCCGCATCGGCCAGTAAGCCGCGCCTCGTTTGCGAGCGTCACCACGCGCGAGTCGAGGAAGAGATCGAGCTGCATGCCTCCAGAAGAGCGCCGAGCGCTGGCGCTCCGGCGGCCGATCAGAGCAGCGCCGGGTCCACGGCCTGCATCGGCTTCGCGACTGCGAGGAGCTTCTGCGCCTGGGATTGGACATAGGCGCTGATGCTGGCGAGAAGAGCGCGTTCTTCGCCCGCGTAGTCCACGGCCTTCTCCTCGGACGCGGCGGCGGCAGGCGCCGCGCGAGCCATGCGCGTCATCTCGCGCGCGAGGAAAGCGCGCTGCAGCCCCGTGCGCTTGGCGAAATCGGCCCAGGCGAACGGCGTCACGTCCTCGAGCCTGAATTCGTCCCCGTAGGCCATCGCCAGCTCGTGGTCGATGGCGTCGTACTGGACGACGCTCACCAGGTCGTAGAACGGGGCGAGCGCAAGGCCATCCGGGCGGCTGAAGAAGGAGACGTTCTTGCCGTGGGCGTCGGTGTTGCCGACCAGGTACTGAAACAG
>Ga0187894_10001836_pt1 | contig 26484 bp, 29 predicted proteins | sample GBC1701081metaG_FD_136650 | JGI IMG/M metagenome (GOLD analysis project Ga0187894, IMG submission 136650) | White microbial mat communities from a lava cave in the Kipuka Kanohina Cave System on the Island of Hawaii, USA - GBC170108-1 metaG ... | reverse complement strand
ATGTTCAAATAAAGATGGCTCTTGCCTTTGTGTCATTCTCGCCTCTGCTAGCAACTTAAATCCCGACCAGAAAATGACATAACTTCTTTCATTTGAAAAAATTAAGATGCGTCGCCCCTAATACTCCATAGTAGCGTTTCTATTAAATGGGTATTTTGTAACGATAAAAGTTGAATAGTTTATTACTGAACAAAATACCCATTTTATGTAATAATTGACAGCTAAGATTGTTTACTAATCATTAAGCAAAGAAAGAGAGTAAGCAAATGAGACAGGAAAAACGGAACATTTGGCGATTATTTGTATTAAGTATTTGCACGTTAGTACTATTTTACCTACACTCTAATTCACAATATGCAATGGAGAAAAGAGGGCATTTCAAAGCCTATTCTAAAACCTTAAATAGTCAGGGAAACAATAGCAAAAAAATAAATTTTGGGATAGATTCTAAAGTTTCATTACAGGATTTTTTTAAAGACTACATAAAAAATTCTCCATATAATTTATTACTTTGTAGTAAGGATGTCCCTATTGTTAAACTTTCTGTTTTGGATAAGAAAATTTCATTACCTATTGATGGGAAAAAAACTTTAAGAGCTACGGTAACTTTTTCAAACGATATTATATTTATCGTAGCCTTTGTTAATATAGAGATTCGCGCGCTCAATGATGATGCCGCATTAAAATTTGTAAATATAGGTGAGGGAGTTTTATTTGATGATAAAGAAGCACCCGGCACTCGTAGTGATCCAGACGGCGAATTTATAACTATTAAGAGTCCTATCTATCCTCAAAAAACTATTAACTTAGAGTTCGAGATCAGCCTACAACCAAATCAAAATAACATAGTGGGAAATGAAGTCGGTGTTCAAGTCACAATAGCTGATATAATTGATGCAAAAGGCGTAAAGCTTGATAGCGTGGATAATAAAGATAATATCAAGCTCAATCCAGAATTTGAAAGGACCAAAATAATTATAACTCCGCCTAGTAATTAGCAATAGTCTGGACAGTTTTTATCCGAGAAGAAAGCCATATACCCTAAAATGAGAGTGACCAAACTTCATCAGAAGGGTACATGGCAAATGACTTTATTAGTCGTTGAAATCTTAAAACAGATGAGCGGTATTACAAAACCGCAACGAAATTTTTTGACAACTTTGTTTACGACCATTTTGGTTGTTAGAGGCAAAATCAACTTTTACAACATGAGTCGTTATTCTTTCTATTCCGGGTCTAGCCGAGATACGTGTAAAAATAGGACATAGCGAAGATTTCAACAGGTTATCGGCGAAACTTTCGTCATAGTTTTTCGTTTGCTGCATCCACACTAAAGTAATTTGGCTCGAAAGAACCACCTGCCCAAATCAGCGTATCTTCGTGTTCCTCGTCCTGCGGATTTTTGATGATTTTCAGAAAATGTCCATAACCTGTAACGCCTCCGACATCCTCCGGCGGACAAGCCATTTTTCCCACAATACACTTCGGATAGCGAATATCATTTTCAACCGGCAGTATGTTTTCAAGGACGTACAGGAGGGAAGCTGCGATAAGACGCCACAAACCGACCTCAGAACACGGGCGCGACCTGCACGGTCTTAGTGCGTCCGCAGGATAAGACGCCACAAACCGACCTCAGAACTCACTGGTTTTATTCTTGACAAGAAATTTCCGTTTTCATTTTTCGCACTGGTGCATATTTCACGCCAAGGTGAACACTCATTTCACGCGAAGGGATGTTCCGCACTTTTGGTGCAAATAGTTGGACCAATCGCACACTTCATTGATCTGGAAATTTCTTGTTCAATTTAGACACGATTCAATACTCTTGCCTTCAATAAATCAAACTGCATATTTCACGCCAAGGTGAACACTCATTTCACGCGAAGGGCTGTTCCGCGCTTTTGGTGCATGGTTGATTTGGCGTTATAAAAAGCAAGCATGGATGCTACAACTTTGCTTGCTGACCCTTCTGTCATTCATCTTGAATGTTTCGTTTCGGAAACCAATTCTATAACGCTTGTCATTCACGCTGTACAAGAGTTTCCATGCTGTCCGAAATGCAATTCTCCTTCGAGAAGTCTGCATAGTCATTATCAGAGAACCATCGCTGATTTGCCATGGCACGGTGTTGCTATCAGGCTTGAACTACATACGAGAAAGTTTCGATGTCGAAATGAACTTTGCAAACAAAAAGTATTTTGCGAACGCCTTCCGAAAGTTGTTGATGTTTATGCAAGAAAGACTGTTCGATTGAATGCCGCTCTGACTCTGATAGCATTTGCGCTCGGTGGCGAAGCAGGTTCAAGAACAGCAAAAGGATTGAGTCTGTTTGTTAGCGGCGACACTTTGCTTCGTCGAATTCGCTCCTTCAAATTACCTGAAAATGAAACGCCGAAAGTCCTTGGCGTTGACGATTGGGCGAAACGAAAAGGACAAACATATGGAACTATCCTCGTTGATTTGGAAAAGAGAAAGCCGATTGATTTACTTTCAGACCGCGAAGCCGACACATTAGCTGATTGGCTCAAAGCACATCCCGGAGTTGAAATAATCACAAGAGATAGAGCAGGTGCTTACGCAGATGGCGCAAGACGTGGCGCACCTGAAGCCTCTCAAGTTGCTGACCGTTGGCATATCTGCTAAAGAACGTCAGCGAAGTTTTAGAAAAGACTATTAACCGCAATCATAAAACTCTGCGCGAAGCATATAAACAAGTTAAATCTTCATCTGTTGAATCGCTGGTGAGCTGCACTGATACGAATGTAAAATCTAACTCAATTGAACAAGCCAAAGAAACAAATCAAGATGAATTTCAGGAGCCAACCCGTTCACAACTTTATCATGCCGAAAGAAAAGCATTATTTGATTTGGTGAAAGAACTCCAGCAAAAGGGCTTGAACATAAATCAAATCCGTCTTCAGTTGAAACGTCATCATTGCACAGTCGCACGATTCTTTCGCGCTGACTCTTATCCTGTTACAACACGACCAAAAGGGAGCAGACTTGCTGGACCTTTCACGGACTATCTCCGACAAAGATGGGAAGAAGGCTGCCATAACGCAAAGCAGTTGTTTCGGGAACTACAAGATAAGGGTTATCGAGGAAGCGATGTTACCATTCGCCGCCAAACACAACATTGGCGAGAGCCTGTTCCTATTCTGATAAAATCTCCGCCTCTGAAATTGCCGTCGCCACGTTCGCTCGTTTGGTTATTACTCAAATCAAAAGAGAAACTCAAAGATGAAGAAAAAAACTCGCCTCTGAAATATTGCAAAGCAGTCCTGAAATAAAACGAGGTTGTGAATTGGTTGAGGAGTTCCGGGAAATTGTAAGAGAACGAAAAGAAGAAAAACTTACTTCTTGGATAGAATCGGCAAAACGGAGCAAGTTGGTTGAGTTTGAGAATTTCGTCGTTGGCATAAAACGAGACGAATCTGCTGTTCGTGCAGCATTGACCTACGAGTGGAGTAACGGACAAACGGAAGGACAGATAAACCGCTTAAAGATGTTGAAGCGTCAGATGTACGGGCGAGCCAAATTCGATTTATTGAAAATGCGAGTCTTGAAGCCCGTGTGAGTCGGAAATTGAATTGAAGTTTACACTAACAGAAGTGTGCAATTGGTCTAGCTAGTTGCACCAAAATTGCGGAACAGCCCATCCTGTGAAATGAGTGTTCATCTTGGCGTGAAATATGCAGTTTGAATTACAATAAGATTTTTCTTAGGTTTGATAAAGATTTATTTAGCTCACGCTGCACTACAGGGGACTGAGATACTTTGTTCCTTACGGACGCTCGTCGCTCAAGTTGGTGTATAGAAGGACAAATATTCTCTTTTAGAAATTCATTTTCAGCCCATCGAATCTTGCGAATCATATAATCTTCGAGGGATTCTAAATTATCATTGATTATTTTTGCAGTTAGAGGAAGTTTTTTGTCTCTTTTTTCAAGCCATGTTCTATGTCCATATCTCCTTATTATCTCTTCTAATGAAACTCTAACTGGTTTATCCTTTAAGTTCCTAATACTCTTACATATTTTGCCGATTTTAGAGCTAAGCTTCTTATCAATTTGATTCCAATCAAGACGTGGATTTTTATTTGCCGCTTTTACCGGTGCAGGTAGGTGAGTCTCTAACCATTGTTTATCATTTTTATTAAGCCAAAGATAAATGAAACTGTAATTTTGGATTAGTTCGTTCCTTGTAGTTTTGCCTGAAGAATTGATTATTTGAATCCATCGTTCTCTATATATTGTTAAAGACTCGGTAAAAGTTTTGCGGGGATTCTGATGACGCTCATACCCTTCTGCGGATCTAAGACCCGGACCGTTCATGGGTAATTTCAATCTAATTGCGTGTCTTGTGACACTTAGGCGGCTTATCCCAAGCCTTTCCGCTATATTACGAATTGAAAGTGATAGATCTGCCCATAATTTTGTAAGTGCATTTTCCCAAACTGGTCCATATGTACGAACGCTGTTTACTATGAAACGATCCGCGGCAGAAGAATCAGGTCCCACTCTTTGATAAACAAAACCACACTCATCGCAAAAAATATTCCAAGGGGCGTACCATGTTTCTTTTTGGTTAAATTATCCGTTACATGACAATGATGAATAGTGTTTTTCCCGTAGTGATCAGCAGCATGATTAAGGCATGGCCACGGTCCATTACCAAAAGGTTTAAATTCTACAAAAGAGGTAAAAAAATCTCGTGCGCTAATATTGAGAAAAGTCATAAACAAAAGGTGCCTCAAAGGCTGATGTACAACAGAAGACAAAGTACGATTAAGTAATCGGGATAGCCAATTGGTTTTACAACCGTTCAACTTAGACTGAAAAAGACTAAGAGTTTCTTGAGAAAACGTATTCTTAAAATCTTTCAATAACTTTTGTTCTCTTAATTTCCCATTATAGTAGGCATAGCCATTGGCAAGCAGAAGATTGTAATACCGATCACGAAGAACAATGTTTTGTATTGGTTCAATGTCAAACGGAGTCCAGCCAATTTTCAGTAGTCACTTTTCTGCTCAATTTATTGCTTCACGAAGGGTGCGGATTTGCTCATTTCTCACCTCCTCGCCTCTTTTTCCTCGCGCTATTTTTCTCTTTTCTCGAGCGGTCGCTAATTTCTCGTCTCGCCTGCTCCAAATCTCTTCCGCTTTGCCTGCCATTTTATCGCTTGGCGTAATATATCCAATCGCGCTATGCAGCCTTTTCGAGTTGTAGTCTGCGATAAATTCTCCCACGATTTTTCTCGCATTTTCTAAACTCAACGGCACTTTTTGCCGGATTGATTCGTTTTTTAACGTCTGATGAAATCTCTCTATTTTCCCGTTTGACTGCGGATAATATGGACTCGTCCGCACCTGCGTGTAACCCGACAATTTGAGGTATTCCTTGAAATCACGGGCAATAAATTGCGCTCCGTTGTCCGAGATTATTCGCGGTCTCGCTTGCGGATATTGCTCTTTGGCTCGCTCAAGGATTACTTCGACTTGGGCTTCGGTCATCGCTTCGGCTATTTCCCACGTGATGATTTTTCGTGAATAGCCGTCCAAAATCGAACATAAATAATAGAATGTCCCGCAGATATTTAAGTAAGAAATGTCAATGTGCCAATGTTGGTTGGCGGTTAGCGGTTGCTCAAAGCCACTCCCTTTTTTCTTCGGACGCGGACGCTCAAACCGATTCAACAATCCGTTATCTCTTAATATCCTGAAAACTGTGGTCGGTGAAACTGCCGCCACATCCGCGTCCATCATTTCATAACACATCCGCCGATACCCGGATTCCGAATGCTCTTTGGCATACTCAATAATCGCTGCTTTTTCTTCATCAGTTAGCCAAAAATCTTTCGGCTGATTGCCGTTGTGTTTGAATGGTGCGCCATATTTGCTTTTCCATTCGTAAAACTTCTGTTCCGATAAACCTATCAATCTCAATATTTGAGAGACGGGGAAAGCTGCTCGCTGACTCCAATAGGAAAGATAATCCACGACCTCATCGCGCACATCCGGCTCAATCCAGCTCGCTTTCAGAGTTCCCCAAGTGACTTTTTTAGCTGCAAATGTGTCTCCATCAGTTCGCTGACGACCTCATTTTTGCGAGTCAATTTCTCCTCTAAGTTCTTGATTTTCGCTTGCAAAGGTTCGGTTTTAGGTTTCAGCGGCGTAATTTCAAAGGCTTTCGCGCCATTTTCAAAGAACTGTTTCTGCCATTTATAAAACTGAGTCGGCTGTAAATGATGTTTCTGACACACTTCAGAAACGGGAATTTTCTCTAACAGATGCTCTTTCAAAATCTCAACTTTTTGAAAAGGCGTAAAATTTCTGCGGTCATTTATGGTAAAACTTGGCATCATTGGTAATCTCCTTAAATTTATTTTATCTCAGACTACCTTGATTGTGCTATGCTCGGCTTTCTAATAAACTATAACAATTAATGCTCCTAACCACCAAGCCCAACTACGCTGCAAAAAAATTCCAAACGCTGTGACCGCCGAGCCTATGGCATTAAAAATGAACAAAACGCCGACATAAGTTGCTTCTTCAAAATGATGTGGAGTTTCAATAAGATGGATTAAACCCGTTGCGAAAATCAACAAAATCCCCGCCCACATCAAACCTTTTGATACATTCATTTATAACCTCCTTGTTCTGTGTTTTAATTCTTCTCTTTCGCAGGCTTATCCTTCCCCGTCTATACTAATAATCTCTTCCACACGCTTCTGAGATTTGTCGGTGGAGTCTGTGCCTCGTTTAGTTGGCTTACCAGCGACTATCAACCTTGATGGCAAAGTCTGTGTAATGCTCTGCTTAAATCATTTCGCCCACATTTTTTCTTTTTTGTATAAACCGCGTGAATCTTGCCGTACTAAAATTATGTGGTTCTGTACATTTCTGTACCAACTTTGCCTAAGTAGGATACAAAAAGTTTTCAATCATATTTTTTTTGTTTGATAACAGACAACGTGTGTCTGTTATCAGATAGTCATGGCACTCTTTTTCACTCTTATATCCGACTAAACGTAGCTATTTTGTTTGAATTCCCTCACTTGATATTTGTGGCACGAACATTGCCCGTCAGTGTTTGAAACAAATTTAATGTTTCCCAAAAAAATTGCGAAAAAAATATTTATTAGGCAAACATTTATGAGAAAACACTTAGCAATTAAGTCGGTCGTTATCTTTATTTTATTATTAGTGGCAAACATTTCCCCTGTAAGTATGTTTGCACATGGCGGCGAAGACCACGGCGACGAAAAACCACAAGCAACACAAACAATCGCAAACATGACTGTGCGTGTTGTACATTCGGGTGATTATGAAGTTACTCTCAAACATCCAAGCCTCGTACCTGATAAAGAACTCATGGCACGTCTGTTTATTACACGCTACGACACCAACGAACCGCTTAAAAACGCGAAAGTCGTTTTATTAATAACTAGCAGCAACGGAACACCTGTTGAGGTTGCTACAGTGGCTGGTGATACGCCTGGACTTTATGAGATCAAACTACCGCCGTTGCCACAAGGCGACTATATGTTTAGTGCGCGTGTTGATATTTCTGGCTCTTCTCTAACAGCAGATTTTGGCAAAGCACAGGTAAGAATGCCTGATACTGAAACTCCTGCTGAGTCTTCCGCTTGGGCGCGAAATGCACTTATAACACTTGGCGTTATTCTATTTCTGGCTCTGTTGGGTGTGATAGTTTTTATCGCTCTAAGACAGAATCAACGGAAACGGATTGATGAAGAAGCTATTGCTGCCTGATAAAGAGCTACAACTGCGAAATAGAGTGATGATACTTCACAAAGTAAAAACCAATTTGCTAAAGGATAATTTACTCTTTCGGCATTCGGTACTTAGTATCTTGCTATTGCTAATAATTGCAGTCAGCGATTCGCAAGCTCAAACACCAACGCCAACTCCTGTTTCGGAGACATCGCGGTCAAATTCGCAAGAGCAAACTTCAACTTCTCCACAAATCAGATTGAGTTCAAGTGCATTCATTGATCAATCGGGATTGACCGTTGAGAAACTGATTGAAATTGGTGCGAATCGTCGAGCCGATTTATTAGCTGCGAGACAGAAATTAGCAATTGCGGAGGGACGTATAACACAAGCGGGCTTACGCCCAAATCCAATACTTGATGCTGAATTCGGTTCGCCGAAATTTCTTGGCGGTGAAAGCGAACAGGATATATCTATCGGCATAACCCAAGTCTTCGAGACAGGCGGAAAGAAAAAAAAGCGCGTTTCTGTCGCGCAGCTTGAGCTGGCACAGGCGAAGGCTGAGGTGCTTGCATTGGAGAGGCAATTTGAGGCTGAAATTCGTGCTTCTTATGTTCGCTCTATAGCAGCAGGCAGACAATTGGATACGCTGGAAAAATTAATTACGTCAAATGAAGAGTTAATCAGAATTACAGAAGCCCGTTTGAAAGAAGGCGACGTTGCTCCATTGGAATTGAATCTTGTACAAGTGGAGATAAATCGTTTGCGGGTTCAAGTGGTTGCTGCAAAAGCTGCGTTGGAAACCGAACTTATTTCGCTAAAAACTTTGGCAGGTATGGAGCAGACCGAAGTTTTGCGAATAGCACCTTTGCCCGAACATCCGCCTCGTTTTGATTTGAACCTATCAGATGTTACGGAAATCGCCTTGCGCGAACGTCAGGATTTGCAAGCGGCTAAACTTGGCGAAGAATTGGGCGACGCACGAATCAGACTTGCACAGTCACAATCAACACCAAATGTTAGCGGAAGTATAGTCTATAAACGCAATAGACAAATTCTTGATCTACCTGAATCATTGAATGTTGGTCCGATACCAAACACGGATAACAGCTTGACCTTTGGCATTTCTATTGACTTGCCCGTATTCAACCGCAATCAGGGCGAGATTGTTACTGTGACAGCACAGAAGGTTCAGGCACAGCGTCAGAGAGAGTTTTTAGAAACGACTATCAAGCGTGATGTAGCTTTAGCATATCGTCGTTACAAAGCGGCATCAGAGGCGTTGGTGATTTATGCGACCCAAATTTTGCCGCGTGCGGAAGATAACTTAAAAAGCGTGCGAGCCGCTTACAACTTCGGTGAGTTTTCCGTCTTCGACATAATCAATGAACAGCGCCGACTGATTGAAAATGAAACGGGATACAACGAAGCTCTGCGCGATTATTACGCAGCGTTAGCCGAACTCGAAACCGTACTTGGAATATCTTTGCCTACATACGGCTTTGCGCCCTCAACGACTTCCATCCTACCGGATGAAAACCTGTTCCGTTTTAATAAAGAAGCTTTTCTGAAAGCTGTTACAAACGAGAGAGAAAAGCAAATGCAGACACCGTTGGTAACAACAACTAACAAAATAGGGAGTAAACCCAACTGATGAGGAGAAAAGAGATGAAAAAGGTTGTCATTTTAATTTTAACTACAGCATTGTTAAGTTTTGCCGCAGCTTGTTCCCAAAACCCTGATTCAAGCGGAACTAAGCCTGCGGCTACAGATAACAAACCTGTGAATCAAGGCGCAACGCCTCCAACTGAAACTAAGGATGATACTCCCGCTATCGTGAAAGCAGTTTTTCCCGATGCACAATCTTTCACCAAACAACATAAAGATATACCTGCCGCAAAAATCGCTGAGATTGAAAAAGAGACGGGAGGAAAAGTTCCTGATACTGACCATCACTCATATCTGGCTTTTAAGACTGAAAATGGTGCTAAGAAACAGATAGGTGCGGCGACAATTGTCGAGGCGGGCGGTAAACAGATTGTCGTCGTTTATGAAAGCCGCGACGGAATGCCTTTTATAAAAGAGGTACGCGGCGAGGGGTTGCCCGCGTCATTCTTGGCTCAATTCAAAGGCAAAGGTCACGATGATAAATTTGACGTAAAAGCTGAAGGTATTGACGCTGGCTTGGCGAAAACGATTGCATTGGCAATTCGCATTGATGCACTGACCATGCAAGAGCTCTACGGAGCAGCGCATACACACTAATACAAATATGCAGAGAACGGTAATACAAGGTGAAAAAGCCATGAGGCAGTATATTCGCAGCATATTCACGGCGGCTTGTGTTTTTCTGTCAATCGCTTTGCTGGCATCTGCTGTACTTGTAAACGTCAACGCACACGGCGATGAAGACCACAGCAAAGATAGCAAAACTCCTGCGAGCGGAAAAACAACAGCGTCGGTCGTAACTGCCGAGCGCAACATTCAATCAGACGCGGGGCAGTTTAATGTGACGATGCAACGCTCACCCTCAGACCTGCGTAGCGGCGAAGAAATGCAAATTTCAGGGCGCTTTGGAGAAAAGATAGAGGGTGGTTTTGGTGGAAGCGAGGCTGTGATGTTGGAAGGTGCAAAAGTTACTCTTGATATCACAACCGCCGACGGCAAGACAGTGGCGCGTAACATCGCAGTCAAGAGCGAAAGCGATGGTGACTATACAGTCAGCTACGCTTTTCCTAGTGCCGGTGAATACAAAATCATCTTCAACGTCACTACAAACGATAATCGCAGTTTTAATGCAGACTTTCCTGTGAGTGTTGTCAATGCTCCAATCAATTGGGCTTTTTGGTTGGGCTTTTCTGCATTGACTTTGATTATTGGCGCAATAATAGCAAGTGTTGCGGCTTTCTTTTTACGGAGCAAAGAAAAAATCTCCAAACGCTTACGGAAGGCTGTGCCGATAACTGTTGCACTCTTGTTGTTCTTTACTATTGCAGTTATTACATTGGCTTATTTCGAGCCGCCTAGACAACGGCGCAGTGTGGCTGAATTGCAAGCTGCAAATAGTCAGTCTCCTGATACAACAAGCACGGGTGACCCGTCACTCGGCGGTTCAGGCGCGAGAATAAATATCTCTAAAGAATCACAACTGCTCTTCAAAATTCGCACAGAGCCTGTGAGCGAAAAAGAGATTACGGGCGGATTAAAAGTAACCGGAGTTGTCAAAGCAAAGCCCGACGCGAAAGCCATAGTATCGCCCCCGGTTGCAGGGCGTGTATTCCTCAAGCAAGGTTTGACTGTCGGCTCGGCTGTCGGACGTGGTGAGCAGATTGGGACAATTGAACAGATTTTGGGTGCGCCTGAACAAGCCAATCTTGAAGCGCAAAAGGTTGCACTCAAAACTGCTGCGCTCGAACAACAGGCGCGTAAAGCGGAACAAGACGCACAAGCGCAACAAGCAAGGACGCGGCTTGCACAAGCACAACGAGAGTTGAGGCGTTCCCAGAATCTTTATGAAGTAGGCGCGGCACCAAAGAAGCGCGTTGAGGAAGCACAGACCGCAGTTGCAATTGCAGAGCAAGAAGTTGCCACGGCGGAAAAGCAAGCCCGCGCCGCAGCCGAACAGGTAAAGCTGTCGCAAGAGGCAGTTGTCAAAGTCGCGCCTGTGCGTTCATTTCCACTACTTGCTCCCGTAACCGGAATGATAAGTGAAATGAAAACCACAAGCGGGCAGCAGGTCGAAGCCGGAACCGAGTTGATAAACATCATTAACCTTTCAAACGTCTTTCTCGAAGCACAAGTCTTTGAGAAAGATTTGCCTGTTGTGCGTGAGGCGACACGCGCTTCTTACACTGTGGCGGGCATTCCGAACGAGGTCTATAAAATCGGTGAAGAGGGTGACGGACGGCTTCTTACAATCGGTCAAACAGTAAACTCAGAAACGCGCACCCTGCCCGTTATTTACGAAGTCAAAAACCCTCTGAATCGTTTGCGTGATGGGATGTTTGTCGAAATCACTATTGACACAACGGGTGCGAACAAGGTTTTGAGCGTTCCTAAAGCGGCAGTCATAAACGAGCAAGGCAAAACATTTGTTTTTGTCTTTTTGGGAGGTGAAACTTTCGAGAAGCGTGCCATAGTGCTTGGAGCAGAAGGACAGGATTTTTATGAAGTGAAAACAGGGATCAAAGCGAACGAGCGCGTCGTTGTCGAAGGCGTTTATCAACTTCGTACAACACAGCCCGGTTGAAGTTTAAAAATATCTTGAAAGTAAAAAAGAATAAATAAGGAAAATCGAAATTATGTTAAGTCGCAATACAAAAATTTTATTAGTAATAGCAATAGTCAGTTTGCTTGCTTTGGCTGTCGCTTGTAACACAGCAACGCGATCAGCAACCACTAATCAATCAAATAACGGAACACAGACGAGTTCAAAGTCTGAACCTATCACCGTTGTCGAACTTGACCCAACGGCTGAATACCGAGCCGAAATCAAAGCCGAACCTGCCGAAATCAAAGCGGGTGAACAGACTAATTTGATTTTTACAGTAAAGAATAAACAAGGCGCAGTGGTCAAAGACCTTCAAGTCGTCCACGAAAAGCTGATGCACTTGTTGATTGTCTCGCAAGACTTGGCGGACTTTGACCATCAGCATCCGGATTTACAACCCGACGGAAGTTTCAAGTTGGATTATAAATTTATGAGTGGCGGAAAGTATCTTCTCTACACCGATTTTACCCCTCAAGGAGCGCATCAGATTGTTGACCGCTTCGATGTTTTTGTCGCGGGTAAAGCGCGTCAGAGCATACCGCTTACCGAAGACAAAGAGTTGACCAAAACGGTTGACGGTTTAAATGTGACTATGACTGCTGACAAGCCTTTGAAAGTAGGCGAGGAGTTGATGCTCAACTTTGCGGTTAAGGACGCGCAAACAAATCTACCTGTAACCGATTTGCAGCCTTATCTTGGTGCATTAGCGCACTTCGTTGTCATCAGCGAAGACACTACAAAATACCTGCACGTCCATCCTATGGAAAGCAGCGAGACAATGAAGGGCAGCAAAATGTCCGGCATGAATCACAACAGCATGGGCGACATGAAGCACGACGAAATGCCGATGGGAAAAAACGGTATGAAGGGCGATAAACCAATCATCAGCGCACACGCAACATTTCCCAAAGCCGGACTTTACAAATTGTGGGCGCAGTTTCAACGCGGCGGCAAAGTCATAGTAACCGCGTTTGTCGTGCGCGTGGCTGAAAGTGAAAAAATTACAGAGAGAGAAAAAGATAATGTGCCGAGCCACGCGCTCAAAGTGACTGTAAGCAAAAACGGATTTGAGCCTTCTACGCTCACGGTTAAAAAAGGGCAAACCGTGAAGCTGGTTTTCTATCGTAGTGACTCCGAAAACTGTGCGAGTGAAATTGTCCTTCCGTCGCTCAATGTGAAAAAGAAATTGCCTGTCGGCAAAACGGTTGTTATCGAAATCAAACCTGAAAAGACAGGCGATCTGAACTTCGCCTGCGGTATGGGAATGATGAAAGGAAAGATAGTGATAGCCGAAAACTGAACGCGAGAGGTTAGAGGCTAAAGGGGAAGACAGATGTTTAATGCAATTATAGGTTGGGCATTAAAGAATCGGCTGCTAGTCGTTGCGGTCGCGGCATTGGTTATAGTGTGGGGAACTTATGTCGCGCTGAATTTGCCGGTTGATGTCTTCCCTGATTTGAACAAACCGACTGTTACTATTTTGACGGAAGCAAACGGACTTGCGCCGGAAGAAGTAGAAATGCTCGTCTCATTTCCGATTGAGACTTTGATGAACGGCGTTCCCGGAGTGACTCGCGTTCGTTCACAAAGCGGCGTAGGGCTTTCAATCATTTACATAGAGTTCGATTGGGGAACGGATATTTATCGCAACCGACAACTCGTTGCTGAAAAGTTATCATTGGCAAAAGAACAATTGCCCGCAGATGTGACTCCGACAATGGGACCAATCTCATCAATCATGGGCGAGATAATGCTCATCTCTGTTAAGTCTAAGACGGGTAAAACTAATCCTCTCGACGTTCGCACACTGGCGGATTGGACTATTCGTCCTCGACTGATGAACATCCAGGGTGTTGCACAAGTCATAAACATAGGCGGCGGCGTTAAGCAGTATCAGGCACTCGTTTCGCCTGAAAAGCTAAAACAGTTCGGCATCACTATTGAGGAAGTTTCAAGCGCGTTGGAAAAGTCAAACGTCAATACGACGGGCGGATTTGTTGACGCGCAGAGCCAAGAATATCTGGTGCGTAACCTCGCACGATTTTATTCGCTTGATGAACTGAAGAACACAGTTGTCGCTTATCGCAATAACACACCTATTAAGTTGGGTGATGTAGCCTCGGTTGAGTTTGGACCAAAAATCAAACGCGGCGACGCAGGCACGAACGGTCAGCCCGCCGTTATCTTGTCCGTACAGAAACAGCCCGGTGCGGACAGTATCGCTTTAACGGAAAAAGTTGATGAAGCATTAAAGGAACTGCAAGGTACTTTGCCACCTGATGTTGAAATCAACTCACACCTTTTTCGCCAAGCGAATTTCATAGAGAGTGCAGTTAATAATGTGAAAGAGGCTCTGCGTGACGGAGCTATCTTGGTTACAATTGTTCTTTTTCTTTTCTTGCTGAACTTCCGCACTACCTTCATCACGCTGACAGCGATTCCGCTTTCTTTCGTTGTCACGTTTCTGATTTTCAGGGCGTTTGGTATCACAATTAACACAATGACACTTGGCGGTCTTGCGGTGGCGATTGGCGAATTAGTAGATGATGCAATTGTTGACATCGAAAACATCTTTCGCCGCTTACGCGAGAACCGTCAACTTGCAAATCCAAGACCTCCGCTGGAAGTTATCTATCATGCTTCGCTGGAAATTCGTTCAAGCATTGTTTACGCGACCGCCATTGTCACACTTGTGTTCATTCCTCTTTTTGCCTTATCGGGAGTTGAAGGAAGACTGCTCGCGCCGCTTGGTCTCGCTTATATCACATCGCTTGTTGCCTCTTTGTTAGTCAGCTTAACAGTAACGCCTGTGCTTGCTTCGTATCTATTGCCTAAGATGAAAGCAATGCACCACGATAAAGATGGCTTCCTTGTTAGATTCCTAAAGAAGTGGGATGAAAAAATTTTGCATCGTACTTTGCGCCACCCTTGGCTTGTGATTGGCGGAGCGACGCTGATGTTCTTAATCGCTATTTCAACTCTGCCTTTTGTTGGCACTTCGTTTCTACCTGATTTTAATGAAGGCACTTTGACCATCAATGTTCTGACTCAACCGGGGGTTAGTCTCACTGAAAGTAATCGGATAGGACAAGTTGCCGAACAGCTTTTATTGCAAGTGCCGGAAGTTAAATCAACGGGCAGGCGTACAGGGCGAGCAGAATTGGACGAACATGCCGAAGGCGTTCACTCCACGGAGATTGACGTTGACTTAAAAGAAGGCGGTCGTTCGCGTGAAGAAGTCTTGCATGATATACGCGATAAGCTTGCAACCATTCCGGGCATTACAATAAATGTTGGTCAGCCCATCTCGCATCGCATAGATCACCTACAGTCGGGCGTTCGCGCACAGATAGCTGTCAAACTTTTCGGTGATGATTTAGGGACATTGCGAAGTAAAGCCGAAGAGATACTGAACGTAATGAAAACAGTATCAGGCGCGACCGATGTGCAGATTGAAAAGCAAGTCTTAATTCCACAAGTACGCTTCAATGTCAACCGCACAGCCGCCGCACAATATGGAGTGCAGCCCGGCGAAGTAGCAACAGTTCTGGAAACGGCTTTGAACGGCAAGAAAGTATCCGAAGCTGTTGAGGGGCAGCGTCGTTATGATGTCATCGTGCGGTTTGACGACGCATCTCGCAACAGTCTTGAGGCATTGAAGAACGTAACAATTGATACACCTAACGGCAAACAAATTCCCGCTTCGGCAGTCGCAGACATAGAAGCGATTCCGGGTCCGAATCAGGTTTTACGCGAAAATACAAAACGCCGCATAGTCGTTTCCGCAAACGTGGCGGGGCGTGACTTGGGTTCGGTTGTAAATGAAATGCAAGACCGCATCAAGGCTCAAGTGCAATTGCCCGAAGGCTATTTTTTAGAATACGGCGGACAGTTTCAAGCGCAACAGGAAGCCACTCGAACGCTTTCTATTCTTTCAATCTTTTCGCTCATTGCAATTTTCTTTCTGCTTCTGAAAGGGTTGGGCGATTGGCGTGCAGCACTGCAAGTGATGATTAACATCCCGCTTGCTTTAATTGGCGCAATCTTCGCCATGCTAATCACGGGCGGTGTTTTCAGTGTTGCCACGCTCGTTGGTTTTATTTCACTCGTGGGTATTACATCGCGCAACGGCATCATGATGATTTCACACTACCTTCATTTGATGCGCGAAGAGGGGGAAGACTTTACCGAAAAGATGATTATTCGCGGTTCGCTGGAAAGACTTGTTCCCGTGCTTATGACGGCGTTGACCGCAGGGCTTTCACTGATCCCGTTAGCGATTGCGGCAGGCGCACCGGGCAAGGAGATATTGCATCCGCTTGCAGTCGTTGTGTTGGGCGGCATCTTGACTTCGACGTTGTTGGATCAGTTGGTAACTCCCGCTGTGTTCTACAAATTCGGCAAAGCTATTTCTAAAAAAGTGATTGCCGAACGGGAACTTCGTAGTGTTGAACGTGAAGGCGTATTAGACATAACAAAAGAAAATGATTCGGACGTACCCCCATTTGGCGAACGAATGCCAGAACCGGTAGGAGGCGACTAAGTGAATGTTCGGCATCTTTCGTGTTTCGTAATGCTGCGACAAGATGACCGTTTTATCGTCATGAACTTTCTTTTTACCAATTGCTCCACAGTCAGTTTTATGAGCGGTATTATCACTAGGAGAAGTTTCAAATGAGGGCTGAAAACAGAATGGTTGCTGCCGACAATTGTGAACCAGATTCGCGTTTATCTGATAGCGACAAAGGAGGATATGTATATGGGTGATTTGTCTCCCTATTCTGATTCCAACGGTAACGACAACAACACGCCACGCTGGGTAAAAGTGTCTGGAATTATCTTTATCATCCTGATACTGCTGTTTGTTATCTTGCACCTTGCCGGCGGTGGCATGGGAGGACATACACCGTGATGTCCATGTCACCCCGCCTACGCAAGTTTGCGTTGACTATGCACATTACTTCCTCGGTAGGCTGGCTTGGTGCTGTCACTGGTTTCCTAGCTCTCGCTATAGCCGGTCTGACCAGCAAGGATACTCAGTTGGTGCGTGCCACGTATCTTGCTATGGAATTAATTGCTTTGTTCGTCATCGTTCCCTTGAGTCTTGTTTCTCCGTTGACCGGGCTCGTCATGTCACTGGGTACAATATGGGGTTTATTTCGGCACTATTGGGTTGTGGCTAAATTCCTGATAACTATACCTGCCACTATTCTCTTGCTGGTGCATATGAAGCCAATCGGGCATCTGGCAAGTGTTGTGGCAAAGACTACATTGTCTCATGGCGAACTCGGTGGACTGAGGATTCAACTTGTAGCCAATTCCGGTGTCGCTTTGTTGGTATTGTTTGTGGCTACGACATTATCGGTGTTCAAGCCGCGTGGGACGACCCGATATGGGCGGCGTAAACAACAAGAGCGGCTTCCATAGATAGATATAGCTCAGATATGGTGTTTCATAGTTAGAGTTTTCGATATTTGGAATGTCTAAGTTTAGTTTACTAAATATGTAACTTGTGTGAACGGTATTGAAGGAGAGGGTTATGAAAATATGTGGTGTCATTGTTGCTCTCATTGGTGGTGCATTGTTCAGTTGGCATATAGCAAAAGTGTTAGTGGGAACCGACATAGGTTCTACACACCAAGTTATGTCATTAGTAGGCGGCTTAATAATACTCGTGGCATTGGGCTTTACATCGTCGGTAAAAAACGCAGCGTTATTGGTTCAAAATGAAGAGGTATAAAACAATGAAACTGACGATATTTGTTCTGTCAATAATTCTATTTACGCTTGCGGTGTTTTTAACTTCAGGCTCAAAAGCACAAAGCGGACGACAACCACAGCCAAGCCCTACGCCTACGCCGCAAGAAGTCAAGGAAGGCGATGTAATTCGCGTTGAGACCGAACTTGTGACATTGACAGCAACTGTTACGGATGCGAAAGGGCGTTATCGTGCAGACCTCCAACGGAGCGATTTTACTATTTACGAAGATGGGGCGAAACAAGAGTTGGCATACTTCAGCACGGGCGACCGCGTGCCCGTCAGTCTCGGTATTATCTTCGATACGAGCGGCAGCATGGAGGACAAAATCGAAGGCGTTGAAGATGCTGTTAAGCACTTTGTCAAGAATGTTTCATCAGGCGATGAAATTTTCCTTGTTCGGTTTAGTGACAATGCAGAACTCGTACAGGATTTTACTGATGACCGCAAGCGCGTCACACGCGCAATTGAATCGCTTGAACCGCGTGGCAGCACAGCTTTATACGAAGCTATTCAGTTGGGACTACAGAAGGTCAAACAAGGTAAAAACAAGAAACGTGCGTTGCTATTGCTAACTGACGGTAACGATACAGCAAGTTCGATTAACTTGGAAATGGCTCTGTCTTTAGCGAGAAAATCGGAAGTAATTATTTACGCACTAGGTCTGGGTCACGGCGAGAAAGGCTCTTTTCACACATTGGGTGGTCAGTCTGATGACACAGTTGATATGAAAGTATTACGTGCATTTGCTGATGCTACGGGTGGCAAAGCTTATTTTTTGGAAAACGCGCACGAAAGCGGTGAAGACCGTATTGATGAAGCGGCTGAAGAAGTCGCCGCCGAACTCAAACAGCAATATACACTTGGTTATTACCCAACGAACAAAAAACATGATGGCGCATATCGGCAAATCATCGTTGAGGTGAAAGACAAATCGTTGCGTGTTCGCACGAAGCGTGGTTACTACGCACCAAGAGATGACGGCAAAAGTTCTTATGAAGAAATACTAAATGGAGGAGACTATTCATGTTACAAAAGTTGAATTTGAAAAAATTGGTCATTGGTTTTGGCTTGATGCTTATGCTTTTGTGCGCGGGCGTTGTGATTGTTGGTTTACGTACAAATGCATTTGCGAAAAATGATGATGAAAAGCTTGTCACGGACGTATTGACACAAAATGCCATAGCGGTTGAAAAGGGAGATTTAGCTGCGCTTGAAAAACTTTGGGCGAACGATGAATCTGTAACTGTGTTTGAAAGCGGTCATGCCAACTACGGTTGGAAAGATTACAGAGACAATCATCTCGCGCCTGAATTGAAAGAGATGAAAAATGTTAAGTACGCGCTGTCGAATGTGAAAGTAAAAGTTTCGGGCATGACGGCGTGGGCGACGTTTACATATTCGATTGCGGCGAATATCGGAGAGCGTCATGTAGAAGGCGGTGGTTTAGGTACGGCTGTTTTAGAAAAGCGCAGCGACAAATGGCTAATCGTTCATTGGCATTCGAGTTCGCCGCGTCGTGCGCCCTCGAATCAAACTGAGCCTAAGAAAAATCCGTGACCGACTTAGCAAGGCGATTTTTATATGAACGGAACAAATGAGATACACGAGATGAAAGTAGATGTGAAAGTAGTTGACCCTGTGTGCGGGATGAGCATTGACCCGAACAATAATGCGGCAGGACAAAGCGAGTATGACGGCGCGACTTATTATTTCTGCTCGCCTTCATGCAAACAGAAGTTCGATGCCAATCCGACAGACTTTGTGCAAGCTGAAATGACACCCGAGCCTGTTCAGGCTACGAAGCATAAACACGCGATAAGTGACGCCCAACATGACCATTCGCGTCATGATCATTCCGCAGATGATAGCGGCGACGAGCGAATTGATTTGCCGATAACAGGTATGTCCTGTGCGGCTTGTGCGCGTAGAATTGAGCAAGAATTGTCGAAAACCGAAGGCGTACAAAGCGCGGGGGTGAACTTTGCAACACAACGTGCAACCGTCATTTATGACCCGCAAACGACGGGTGTTCAGCAATTGATGTGGGCTGTCAAAGATGTTGGTTATGACACGGCGGCAACGGCGCAAGTGAGTTTCTTGGTTGATGATTCCCTGCGTCCTTCGGGTTCGAGCCGACTGCTTGAGTCCCATTTGAGTCGTCTGCGCGGAGTAGTCAAGGCATCGTTCAACTTGGGAACGGAAGAAGTGCGTGTCGAGTATCTGTCGGGGGTGGTTGAACTAAATGAGATTCGTAAAGCGATTGAAGAACTAGGCTATCGTGTGAGCGAATCGGGTGAGTCTGCGAGCGGCGAGGCAAGCCAACATGACTTACACGCATCACACGCGGCAGAAATAAGTGAACTCAAACGCAAGTTTATTATTGCAGCGATTCTATCTCTTCCGGTGTTAATAATTGCAATGGCACACGAACGCATTGAGTTTCTAAACTTCGCAGGTGTGAATTGGTTGCAATTGGCATTAACGATTCCTGTCGTTTTTTATTGTGGAGCGCAATTTTATAGAGGGGCATGGGCGGCGTTTCGTCATCGTGCCGCGGACATGAACACGCTTATAGCCATCGGTACAGGAACGGCTTTTGTCTATTCCGTCGCAGCTACTACTTTTCCGCGTTTCTTCATTACCACAAACGGCGCAGGCGATATGACTGCAACAATGCCGCCTGTTTATTTTGAAGCGGCAAGCGTCATTATTGCTTTGATTTTATTGGGTCGCTGGTTAGAAGCGCGTGCGAAAGGTCAAACGGGCGAAGCTATACGTCGCCTGCTTGGGCTACAAGCGAAACAAGCTAGTGTTATACGCAATGGCGTTGAGCAAGAGATAGCAGTCGAAGAAGTCGTTCCGGGTGATGTTGTAATAGTGCGTCCGGGCGAGAAGATTCCTGTTGACGGAGAAATAATTGAAGGAGCGTCAGCAGTTGATGAAGCGATGTTGACGGGTGAAAGTTTGCCCGTAGAGAAAAAAACGGGCGATGAGGTTTTTGGAGCGACTATCAATAAGACAGGTAGCTTCAAATTCAAAGCAACAAAGGTCGGCAAAGATACGGCACTTCAGCAAATCGTCAGATTGGTTCAAGACGCACAAGGTTCTAAACCGCCAATTGCGCGGCTTGCGGATGTGATTAGCGGCATCTTCACACCGATTGTTATTTGCATTGCCATTGGTACTTTTGTCGTCTGGTTCGTAGCTGCATCGCCTGAAGTCCGTTTCACGATGGCATTGGTTAACTTTGTCTCCGTGTTGATTATCGCTTGCCCTTGCGCGTTAGGATTGGCAACGCCGACAGCCATCATGGTAGGTACAGGACGCGGCGCAGAAAACGGTATTCTGATTAAAGGAGGTGACAGTCTCGAAACCGCGCACAAACTCAACACAATCATCTTGGACAAAACGGGAACCATAACAAAAGGCGAACCAGGCTTGACCGATGTTGTTGTTGTAAACGGCTATGATGAAAACGAATTGTTACGTCTTGCTGCCTCTGTGGAAAAAGGGAGTGAACATCCGTTAGGTGAAGCAATTGTGCGCGGCGCAGAGGTGAAAAAACTAGAATTGTCACAAGCATATAACTTCAAAGCAGTTGAAGGACACGGCGTAGAGGCTGGCGTTGAAAATAAACAATTACTACTTGGAAACAGCAAGCTGATGCGTGATAGACACATTGTTATTGATGGCTTTGAACTAAGTGCTGCGGAGTTTGCCGGTGAAGGAAAGACACCAATGTATGTGGCTATTGATAATAGTCTCGCAGGTATAATTGCGGTTGCAGATCAAATCAAGCCCGAATCAAAAGAAGCGATTGATGCGATGAAAGACATGAGTTTGGAAGTTGTAATGATGACGGGTGACAATGAGCGGACTGCTAAAGCTGTTGCTTATAAAGTCGGCATCAGCCGTATCCTTTCCGAAGTTTTGCCACAAGATAAAGCAAACGAAGTCAAGCGACTTCAACAAGAGAAAAAATTGGTTGGTATGGTAGGCGACGGCATCAACGACGCGCCCGCATTGGCGCAAGCAGATGTCGGAATTGCCATAGGTACAGGCACAGATGTAGCCATTGAAGCTTCGGACATTACGCTCATCAAAGGCGATTTGAGAGGTGTTGTCACGGCGATTGGGCTTTCGCGTGCGACTATTGCCACAGTCAAACAAAATCTCTTCTGGGCATTTATTTACAATGTCGTTGGCATTCCCATTGCGGCGGGCTTGCTCTATCCATTTACAGGTTGGCTACTTTCTCCAATCATTGCGAGCGCGGCTATGTCTTTATCAAGCGTGTCCGTAGTAACAAATAGTTTGCGCCTTCGTAGTTGGAGAGTACATCGAATCAGAGGTTAGTATGGATATTACTGAAATAATTATTATCATTTGCGGCGTGGCGTTGATTGTGTTGGTGCTGTGGTATTTCTTCGGTGAACGTAAGCGTACCGTAGTAGCCATGACTGCGGGAGTTCAAGAGATAAAAGTTACGGTCAAAGGCGGTTACGCGCCGGATGTTATCGTTGTCAAACAAGGAACTCCTGTTCGTCTGAAATTTTACAGAGACGAAACTGCTTCATGTAGTGAGCAAGTTGTTTTTGGAGATTTCGCTATTGTACGCGACTTACCGGCTTTTCAAACAACGGCGATTGAATTTACGCCGGACAAAGCGGGTGAATTTACGTTCACTTGCGGGATGAATATGTTACGCGGCAAGTTGATTGTAGAACAAAGCCAATAGAGGATGATTTTGGCGTTTGTCAAAAATAGATACAGATGAAACTAAATCAAATTGAAAAAGCCTTGATGAACAATTTCGTGCGTGCCTTGGTTCAGCACAAGTATGAAGCGAGGGTGATGGAAAATCTTGGCGGTCACGTCGAAGGATTGAAAGTATTGGAAATCGGATGCGGGCATGGAGTTGGTACGGAAATTATTTTTGAACGATTCAAAGCACGGGAAGTACACGCTTTCGACCTAGACCCCGAAATGATTCGTCTGGCCCGGCAGCGATTGGAAAAGTATTCCACTCGAAGATTGAGGCTCCACGTTGGTGATGCAGAAAGCATAGATGACGAGGATGCCAGTTATGATGCGGTGTTCGATTTTGGAATCATTCACCACGTTCCTATTTGGCAAAACGCAGTTGCCGAAGTTGCTCGTGTGCTAAAGCCGGGCGGAAGATTCTTTTTTGAAGAAGTAACCAAAAAGGCTCTTGACCGTTGGTTCTATCGGAGTTTTTTGGATCACCCGAAAGACAATCGTTTTACAGGTGAACAGTTTATTGCCGAGTTGGAAAAGCACGGAATTCTCGTTGGAAACAAAAAGCTATATTGGTTTCTTGACGATTTTGTTGTCGGTGTAGGACAGAGGAATATTTAATGAAAGTGATTAGACGTTACAAAGAAATAGTATTTGGATTTTTGTTGGGTGTATCAATGTGGATATTGGATGCTGCAATGCACGCACAGCTTGGTCCCGAAGTCCATTCACACGGTTTCATAGCAGAGTTGTTACATCCCGGTTCAACACAACTTATTTTTCGCAGCTTTTACGTTTTAATGGCAACGGCTTTCGGTTGGTATTTGTGGCGTTCAAATTGGCGTGAACGCGAACTGCGTGCTCTTGAAGATGCTATAATTGCCTTTCATCGTTTGTTGGATATTCCTGCAATAAGAATCCTAAGTCAGAGCCGCACACTGCAAGGCTGTCCTTGTGTTACACGCGACGAAACAGCTATGAACATCGCCCAGACAATCGGTGATGATGCACGGTTGATTGATGAATTGGCGTGTCAATATCTGCGTTTCAGCGAACAAGTTGTGGCAGGTAAAACTTCAGAGGCAATCGAAACCCTTCGCTCAATCGAAGCATGGGCGCAAAAGAAAAAGGCACTTGCTCCTTCAGGCTCATCATTAACTGTTTCTTCATAATAAGTCGTTAAATATATGCCCGTTGATATGACAAAAGCAGACAAACCGATGCTGGCCACAATTTTGATTGCGGATGATGATGAAAGTTTGCGGCGTGTCTTGGAGTTTCAATTGCGCGAAGCAGGCTATCGTGTTTTGACTGCATCGGATGGGCTCATCGCGTTGGACATTTTCACGCAAAACGAAGTCTCTTGCTTAATTACAGATCTAAGAATGCCAAACTTGACGGGATTGGATTTGTTGAAGCGCGTCAATGCCATAAACGCAGAAACGCCCGTCATAGTTATCACTGCTTTTGGCGATGTGGAGACTGCTGTCGAAGCAATGAGAAGCGGTGCTTTCGATTACATTACAAAACCTTTCAACCGTGAACAAATCTTATTGACGGTTAAAAAAGCTCTTTTGTTCGGACGCACTATTGCAGAGAATAGACAATTGCGGCGATTAGTCCATGAAAGTTTTCGTCTTGAAAAGGTTATTGCATCTTCACCACGCATGAAGAATGTTTTGGATTTAGTCGAGCGCGTAGCACGAACAGACGCAACAGTTTTAATCACAGGCGAATCAGGAACGGGGAAAGAACTTATAGCAAAAGGCATACATTTTTCCGGCTCACGCGCCCAGCGTCCGTTTATTCCTATAAATTGTGCGGCGATTCCTGAGACCTTAATCGAAGCGGAATTGTTTGGCTACAAACGCGGTGCTTTCACTGGTGCCATGGCAGACACGAAAGGTAAATTTGAAGAGGCTTCGGACGGCACATTATTTTTAGATGAGATTAGTGCGATGCCGCTTCATTTACAACCAAGACTATTGAGAGCGTTGCAAGAACAGGAGATTGTGCGGCTTGGTGAAAGCTTTCCACGAAAAGTTGATGTTCGCATTATAGCCGCAACAAATCGAAACCTGGGAACCATGGTTAGCGACGGAAGTTTTCGTGAAGACCTTTATTATCGCCTTGCAGTCGTGCCGATAAACTTACCTCCATTGCGTGAACGACGTGAAGACATCCCGTTGCTCGCGGAACATTTTCTGAAAAAAGCAAGCAAGCATCACGGTTACGGCAATTTGACAATTGAACGTAAAGTCTTTGCAGAGTTATCGGCTTATTCGTTTCCGGGAAATGTGCGTGAACTAGAAAACCTCGTTGAAAGGATGGTTGTGTTATCTGACGGGGAAAAAATCACTACGGAAGACTTACCTGAAAACATAAAACAACCACAGCACAATGCAGATAATGTTTTGCTGAATCTTCCACCGACAGGACTGTCACTTGAAAATGTCGAGCGCGAAATCATACGACAGGCTCTTGAGCTACACGATGGCAATCAGACACAAACCGCTCGTTATCTTGACATCACACGCAGTACGTTAATTTATCGAATGCAAAAACATGGACTTGCTCCCTCAAATGAAACGACCGATGGGAGCAAAGACGAGTAATGCGTGTGCATTCACAAACATGGCTGATTGCTTTAGTTATTGGCGGAAGTATTATTAGCATAACAACTTTGCATATACTCACGCCCGTTGATAGCGTTACGCTTCATCAAATCTACCAACGACTTTACTACTTACCGATTGTCATAGCAGCTTTGTTGTTTGGTCTGCGCGGAGGTCTCATCTCTGCTTTATTCGCCAGCCTAGCTTATCTACCCCACGTCATAATGCAATGGCAACACATACAAAGAGAGTACGCGCTCAATCAGTACGCTGAAATTATTTTGTTCAATTTCATTGGCGTTGTGACCGGTGTGCTTGGCGACAAAAGCCGCAGGGAACGTGAACGAACTCAGCAGACTTCAGAAGAGTTACAGCGTGCATATGCGGAACTAAGACAAACCTTTGAACAACTTCTACAAGCCGAAAGATTAACATCCCTTGGTGAACTCTCAGCAGGCATTGTTCACGAGGTTAGAAATCCGCTTGGCGCAATTAAAGGTGCAGTTGAAATTATTGAAGATGAACTACCTGAAGATAGTCCGCGCCGCGAATTTGCAGATATAGCAAAACGTGAAGTTGATAGGTTGGATCGTCTGGTGCGGGAGTTTCTGTGTTTTGCCCGTCCACCACAGTTAGCTAAATCACCTGCGAACCTGAACGATGTAGTAAATTCGGTAAGACTGCTTATTGAACAAAATGCTGTGGCTCAAAATGTCAAAATTGTAAGCGAATTGGATAAGGAATCACCTCTTGTCACAATAGACTCAGAGCAAATCAAACAAGTGCTTCTCAACTTGGCTATCAATGCGCTGCAAGTAATGCCCGAAGGCGGACAATTGACTTTTCGTACTAAGAACACAAACGAATTTCTCACGGTCCAAGTAGAAGATGAAGGAGGGGGTGTTGATGCTTCGATAGCACAGCGTATCTTTGACCCGTTTTTTACAACCAAAGAAAAAGGTGTAGGGCTTGGGCTTTCGGTCGCATACAAAATAGTCGCACAACACGGTGGCAAGTTGAGAATTATCAACGGCGAACATGGCGCAATCTTTCGTCTCACACTTTCCAAAACGCAAAATGAACAAACACTACATGAATCTTAAAATTTCCGATAAATCATAATTGGCTGCCGTTGGCATAAATCCGCACTGTGAGCTTTCACAAAGTTGACTCGTGTACTTTTTCTCATCGTAACTTTTCAGAATTCTTCTTACTGTAAATAATTTTAGACTTTTGACGAAAAGGTTCTTTGAAAAGCAGAACTGCAAGGTTTAAACTTTTGTTATTGTGAAATTAAAAAACTCTCGCCGAGCAGTTCTGCGAGGATATTTTAACTTTTCCT